>Ga0189276_10142_pt1 | contig 86467 bp, 86 predicted proteins | sample N26A31minimetaG_FD_130321 | JGI IMG/M metagenome (GOLD analysis project Ga0189276, IMG submission 130321) | Marine microbial communities from the Costa Rica Dome - N26 A3-1 mini metaG | ecosystem: Environmental > Aquatic > Marine > Oceanic > Photic zone | place: Costa Rica: the Eastern Pacific... | reverse complement strand
ATTCTTTTTCAATTTATTCAATATCTGAGTCACTTAATAATCGTAAAGATATTAGCTCTGATTTTCTCAAATAATTCTACTTTGCAAACCTAAAGGCCGTGGCTGGGTCTTCGGTCATCGGTCTTCCAACCAGTCAAGCAAAGAAAATAAGGCAACTGGCATGATTGTGGAGAATCAGAAAGAATTATAAGTCTTTAAACTTTTCCATGATATCCTCAGAAATTCCCGTGAAAGAATATCCTCCATCATGAAACAGGTTTTGCATAGTCACCATTTTAGTCAAATCAGAGAACATGGTCACGATGTAATCTGCACAGGCATCCGCAGATGCATTTCCTAGTGGAGATAAGGCCTCTGCAAAATTGAAGAAGGAGTCAAATCCTCCAATTCCAGTACCTGCCGTGGTTTTGGTTGGAGATTGGGAAATAGTATTCACTCTCACTTTCTTAAGCTTTCCAAATCTATAGCCATAACCTCTTGCTATGCTTTCCAATAAGGCTTTCGCATCTGCCATATCAGTGTAAAATGGGAATACTCTTTGAGCGGCGATATAGGACAAACCTACAATTGAACCCCACTCCTTCATCACATCCATTTTCTCTGCCACATGCATCATTTTATGAAATGAGATAGCAGAAACGTCGTAGGACTTATTCAGCCAATCGTAATTCAGCTCACCGTAAGAGCGTCCCTTTCTGATGTTAGGCGACATTCCTATTGAATGCAAGAGGAAGTCAAAATCAGCTCCTAAAAACTCCTTGGCTTCAGTGTACAATTTCTCGATATCCTCCACCACAGTGGCATCAGCCGGAATTACAATTGTGTCACATTCCTTTGCAAGCTCATTAATAGCTCCCATACGCATGGCGATTGGAGCATTTGTCAACACGAACTTTGCACCTTGTTCTTTAGCCTTGAGTGCTGTTTTCCAGGCAATTGAGTTTTCGTCTAAGGCACCAGTGATGATCCCTACTTTTCCTTTTAGCAAATTTTCTGGCATATAGCTTTTGATTGATGTCAAAAATACGCTGTAAAAATAGGAATTTTCCGGGAATAGCCGCCTTAATTCAACAAGAGCTCTCGAGCACTCTCTACTGCAGAGGAGGAAGGATTGGATCCGGCAATCATTTTTGCGAGTTCTTCGACCCGCTCCGAATCATTTAATAATTTGATTTTGCTGACTGTGCGTTCAGATTGATTATCCTTGAAAACAAAATAATGTCTATCTCCTTTTGCCGCTACTTGTGGTAAATGAGTAATGCAGATCACTTGGTGCCTCTTGGAAATTTCTTTCATCATCCTTACCATCTGCAAGGCAACTTCTCCCGAAATCCCTGTGTCAATTTCATCAAAAATTAAAGTAGGCAAAGCCATTTTATCAGCCATCAGGTACTTGATTCCAAAAAGCAATCTTGAGAACTCCCCTCCCGAGGCCACCTTTTTCAATGCTTGAGGTTGGGAGCCTTTATTTGCAGTAAATAACAACTCAATTTCATCCAATCCACTGGCAGATGGAGGTATACTCTTTTGTTCTATTTGAATTTTGGCATTCTCCATTCCCAAATCCCCCAAAAGCCCTTGCAAAGAGGATTCAAATGCCTTAAAACAAGATTTTCTTTTTTCGCTCAAAAGCATTCCGGCGTCCAGCATTTCTTTTTCAGATAGCTTGAGCTTCTTTTCTGCCTCAGCCAAATTCTCATCGAGATTCTGAAACTGAAAAACTTTGTCAGCCAATTCGCTTTCAATTCGAATCAGCTCTTCTACAGAATTTACTCCATGCTTCTTTTGCAGTTGGTAAATCTTACTTAACCTTTCTCTAATCTCTTCCAGCTTTTCGAAATCAATCTCCACTTTGCTTTCTTCATCGGCCAAAGTCTCAGCAAGGTCCTTCATTTCTATATAGGCCTCCTGAAATCTTTCCTGAATTCCGGAAAATTTATGAGCCAAACGAGCCAAGGACTGTAGTCCCTGTTGCACTTGTCCCAAGCCCTGAATCAAGCCGACTTGATCTTCGTGAAAAAGATTCAACATCTCATTGATTCGAAGCTTGATATCTTCCGCATTTTCAAGGATCTCCTGGCTGGATTCCAGCTCCTCCTGCTCGCCCTTTTGCAAGGTCAGTACGCTCAATTCATCCAATAAAAATTGATTGAAGTCAGCCTCCTTTTGTAGATCTGCCGCCTCTTTTTGAAGTTTCTCAAAGGCCTTCTTGATACTTCTGTAGTGTTGGAAGGCTTTTTTATAGGATTCGAGTTCACCCGAGCTTTGCGCAAAGGCATCCACTAATCCCAGCTGATAGTTACCGTCTGCGAGTTGGAGTGTGTCATGTTGCGAATGAACATCCATTAATTTTACTCCTAGCTCCTTAAGAACGTCCAAAAGCACAGGAGTATCGTTGATAAAGGATCTGGATTTACCACTAGGAGAGATTTCTCTTCGGATGATGCATTGATGATCAAAATCCAGTTCTTGGGCTTCGAAAAAAGCATTTAAGCCATAATTACCTATTTCAAAAATCCCTTCAATGATGCATTTTTTATCCTCATGCAACAGCACTTTGGTATCAGCTCTTTTCCCCAAAAGCAAGCCCACCGCACCCAGCATAATTGATTTACCAGCGCCAGTCTCACCCGTAATCATGCTCAAGGCAGAGCTAGGTTGCATTTGCAACTCATCCATCAAGGCATAATTGGAAATACTCAGTGATTTTAGCATGACTTTTTGTAATATTACAAAGCTAAAAAAAGAGGCTTAGCTTTTCAGCAGCTCATTGTACTTTCTGGCATTATTTGGATCCACCTGAAGCAGCAACTCCACCGCTTCGGTCCGAATTTCCAGCGGAGCATTCTTCAACACGTTAGAAATCTCGTCACTTTTGGCATCCATAAATGATATAGTGAAAATCCCATTGGGCTGAGTTTTGTTTGCATTCGCAACCAGTTTGATGGCCTCCAAAATGTTTTTGTAGGCTTGATCGGGCTCAATCTGTAAAATATCCAAACCCTGTCGGTGATAGAGATAATAAGCCTCTCTGATTGAGGAAAAAACGGATGAAGTGTAAATATCATTGATCAACCAATAGCGATTTCTACGGTCTGATGTACTTTGAACCCAGCCTGCACGACCAGATTGCTGGGCATTGTTTACTATATCATTGGCAATCGCAAAAAATGGATCTCCCCCCTTATTTTCGAAGGTATCATAATCCAATCCTAAAGCGATATTGGCATAGAATGCCAAAAGAGAACTGATATTATTCAAAAAGGTAAAACGGTTGAACTCCAGTGGCTGGGACTCTATAAATTCAAAATTCCAATTTCTGTCGGCAAAGTTGAATACCAAACTTTCATAATCGGTCCCATAGATGGGTCGGACAGTTTGAATCTGAACAGTTGCTGAATAAATACCAACCTGAGGCACCTCATTAATGGTAATCAATAGGTTTCCTTTAATTCTTTCTTCAGGTCTAAATTCATCCGAAGTCCAAGATCTCCCATTGAGAAACTGCTCAAAAGAAGTTTTCATCTGATCAAAAATATTGGTATTCTGTATCCTCGCCCGATCACTGTTAATGATAACGGTAAAATTGAGTTCCTGAGCAGAAACTCTCAATCCAAGTCCTAAAAAAAGAATAGCGAAGAGCAGTTTTTTCATTCCTCTAAAAATAAGTGAATTTATCAGGCTTCTTCCCAAAGCTCCAATTTTTTGATTTCATCCAGAATAAACTCTGCGATTTCAGTTTTTGGAGCCAGTGGAGATTCTATTTTTTCTGCTTTGTTGGTGAAAATGGTAACCTTGTTGGTATCTAAACGAAAACCTGCCCCTTTTTCTTTCATAGAATTGAGAACAATGAGGTCAAAGTTTTTCTTTTTCAATTTAGCCTGAGCATTTTCTGACTCATTCTCTGTCTCCAAGGCAAACCCAACGTGGATTTGATTAAGGTTTTTATTTGCACCTAATGATTGAGCGATATCCACATTTTTTTTGAGTTGAATACTCATTTGAGAATCGTTCTTCTTAATTTTTTCAGGGGCTACTTCAGCAGGTCCATAGTCAGCTACTGCTGCTGTAAAAACTGCATAATCACAATCAGTGTGAAAAGATTTTGCTGCATCATACATTTCTTGAGCTGATTTGACATCGACCCATTGGAACTTCTCTTTTTCTATAGGAATTGAAACTGGCCCTGAAACCACATAAACATCAGCGCCTCTATTTTTAAAAGATTCTGCGAGGGCGTATCCCATTTTGCCGCTGGAATGATTGCTGATATACCTTACTGGATCTATCGCTTCTTGAGTAGGTCCCATAGTAATCAGGACCTTTTTCCCTAAAAAATCATTTTTTTTTTGAAAGAATTTAAAAAGTTCCTCCAAAATGTGTTCTGGCTCCATCATTCTTCCCTGACCGGAAAGACCGCTTGCCAATTCTCCCGACTCCGCCTCCAAAATATAATTTCCAAAATTGGAGAGTGTTTGAATGTTTTTTTGCACCGATGGATGTTGATACATGTCCAAATCCATGGCTGGGGCAACCATAACAGGACATTTTGCAGATAAATAAACAGCAGTGAGTAGGTTGTCACAGATCCCGTTAGCAAACTTTGCTAAGGTATTGGCACTAATCGGTGCAACTAAAATTAAATCTGCCCAAAGCCCCAAGTCAACATGATTATTCCATTCGCCGGTTTCATCTTTTTGGAATTGATGTAAAACAGGCCTCTTGGATAAGGTAGATAATGTCAATGGGGTAATAAAATCAAGAGCAGAAGCGCTCATGATGATTTGCACTTCTGCTCCTTCTTTGACTAATAAGCGGGTTAGAAAAGCAGACTTGTATGCGGCAATACTACCGGTTACGCCAAGTATGATTCGCTTTCCTTTAAGGCTCATTTTTATTGGCCTTCTTCCTGCTCTGGGAATCTGTAAAACACCTTTTTCTCCATAAACTCTTCCATAGCAAGAGTTGACGGCTTAGGCATTCTTTCATAAAACTTGGAGATTTCGATCTGCTCCTTGTTTTCGAATACTTCTTCTAAGTTATCTACCGTAGATGCGAATTCGGAAAGTTTGTTATTCAACTCTTCCTTCAAATTGGTAGAAATCTGCTTAGCACGCTGTCCAATAATATGGATTGATTCGTAAATGTTGCCAGTGTGATCAGCAACCTTATCCAAATCTCTTGTGATGATGGATGGGTTTGTAGCCATTTTATATCAATTTAATTAATTATCAATTTTATTTATCTGAGCTACTTCTGCAGTTGCGTTAGCTTTTTCAGCCTCGGCAGCCCTCTCAGCTAATTCTTTTTTCCTTTTGAGATGAGACTCCAATTCCTGACGAGTTTCAGTCTCTATGTTTTTAACCTGCGCGGTAAATTTACTCTCAGGGTATCTGCGGTAAAAATTGGATGCAAACTTGATAGCATCATTCAATCTTTCCTCTTTTTTGTTGAAAATACTGTTTTCAGCATATCCAGAGCTCACCTCCACCAATTTGTAAGCTAACTCTTCATTGTATTTACTTTCAGGATAGTCCTTGGCAAAATTCTGAAAGTTGATGATGCAAGCCCGGTAAAAATCTCCAGGATAAAGCCCATCCTTTAATCTGTAATACATAGAAGCCTCTTGATAGGCTTTTTCTTCAAATCTCCGCTCCAAATCCTGAAGCATTTCTATAGCTCTTTCATAACTAGCCGATCCAGGGAATCTGGTCACAAACTGCTGAATGGCAGCTACGGCCTCTCTGCTGCTTTGCTGATCCAGATTATAATCAGGAGCATCTAGATAGAGAGAATACGCATGCATAAACAAAGCCTCTTCTGCTAAAGGGCTTCGATTGTATGTTCTATAGAAATTATTGAAATACCCTGCTGCCTCAATATACCTTTTGGTTTTGAAGTGACAGTTTGCATAGTTGTAATCAGCCAATTCGGCTTTTTCACTTCCACGAATCACCGGTAAAACCTTGTCATACAAGATGATTGCTTTATTATATTCTCCCTCCTGATAATATTTATTTGCTCCGTTGTAGAGCTCTTCCCAGTTGGTACTTTTTTCCAACTTGCTGAAAGGGCCGCATGAGCCTAATAAAAGGATTACTAGAAGAAGATTAAGGTACTGTAAGCGCATGTTCATTTTCAAGACCGCAAATATACGGGATATTAATTGGTATTCAAATGGATAGGATGGGATCTAAATTACTTCTTCACAACGAGCTTTTTGGTCACAATATTTTTATTGTTTACAAAAAGAGTGTAGAAATAAACTCCGGGATTGAAGTCAGAAACATTGATGACCAGGGTGTTTCTTTCCGGATCTAACTCATATTCAGCTACTGGATTTCCGATAAAGCTGTTAATTGTAATTTTTGCTTTCGCTTTTTCATTCTTGATATCGTAATCCAGCTGTGCGATACGATTGCTCGGATTAGGATATACATCTGAAAGGGTCAAATCCTCATAATCAAAGCCATCTGCCTTTTTATTAGGATTGTTGACATTATATTCTGCTTCCACCAAGAAAGATTCTCTCAAATTATCTACATTGACAAAAACCAAATCGAAAGAACCTCTCGTTTCAGCAATTCCCATTTCAAAATCCAGGTAAAAATCTGTCACAATTTCACCAGGCTTAAGAGTTAATTTGATTTTAGCCAAATCTCTTTTGGCATCATAACACTGCTCCCCTATACAAACTTTCATTTTTTGAGAGGAACCGATATTTCCAACCAAATTTTTCAAGAAAAAGGTTTTTGTCTTATCGGATTCATTTTGAAGAATTACAGTTTTTCTTTGGGAAGTGCCTATAGAGCCTGAAAAATCCAAACTTTCACTAAGCACATGAACTTGCTGAGCTTCCGAAAATAGCGGAAACGCAAGCACTAGCCACGCGAAAAGTTTGAGAAAATTCTTCATGTAAAGTTTTAATCGATAAGCCCTTGAGTTGTTTATACTTCAATGAATATACGTACAAATTTATGTCGAGGATAGTCTTTCGGTAAAAAATTTGGGTTAATTGTTGTTAACCTCCTTAAAATATTTTTTAGACTTATTCGTTACCTCAGTTGTTCTTAGTCTTCAGAGGTGTTAAAACAGGTTTTTTCTTATTCAAACCTCTTTTTTCCAGTGATTTTTGTATTTCCTCTTCGGTCGGCATCCTGATTTCCGCATTAGGTTCATTAAAAAGATTTTTTTGATTAGGATCGATTTCAATTACCGGTCTCCAAGCGAAAATTGAATCCAAAACTGGTTTTTCCTCCAACCTCCATAAAAAGCCATCGAGTCTTGAGCTCTTTTCATCCAATTTTTGCACTGGAATAAAACGCCCATCAGGCTTAATATCATACTTCACACGCTTAATTGCTCCTTCTTTGAACTTTAATTCAATAGTGGCTGACAAGGTTCGGTTGACACCCTGAGTCAAAGTATCGCCCTCCAGCGCAAAATATAATGACTCTCCATTCCCTTCAATATTCAGTTTACTGATTTGCCCTTCCTCAAAAAAGCCAGTCATCTTCCTGCCTTTCATTTGATTGAAGTTTGTCAAAGTATCAGTCATTATGGCAAAAGCCTTTTCCTTCATAAAGACCCGTTTCAACTCTTCATTTTCAATATAAAAAACCATAGAATCAGCAGAAATCTGGCTTTTTTGATTCCATATGACTGGGTCTTGAAACAGTTGAATGGTGGAATCATTGTAATTATAAACCAAAGAATCCGCAATCCCGGACAGGTCGGCTTTGATTAAATTTATAGAATGAAAAGCCAATAAATACTTTGCAGAATCCGACTCATGATCCTGAGAAATCAAGGTATCTGCAGTTAAATAAAGCGTATCTTTTTCGAAGTATCTTCTTACCAAAGCTTTACCATGCACCAAGCTATATCCTCTATCCTCCCAATATTGGCCTACATCCCCAAAAATCTCAACTTGCCTTTCCTTGTTAAAAACTCGGACATTCTCTTTTCCTTCATAATACGCTTCCAGCTCTTTGTACAAAAGCTCTTCCGCTTTCACTCTACTAGTCTCAGTCTCCACTACCCCGTCAAAAAATCGGAAATTCTTATTTTGAGTGTCATAAAAACTCCCTTTCTGAGCATCCAGCGTATTACCTTCTTTTGATACCAGGTTAGTCAACCCTTTGGTCTCTGCAGTTTTGGGGATTGTCAGATACACCAGATATTCAGTTTTCATGGTGTAATCTGGATTCACTAAGACCACCTTATCCAAAAAAGTGATACGTTCCCGATTCACTTCATACCTACCTCTTTCACTGGTCAGTACGTTGGTCGAGTCTACCACCTTCCCTTTGTTGAAATAAGTGGCTATATTTTGAGCTCTATCGTAGTTGAGATAATCTGTGTAAAGCGTGGTTTCTCCATTGGTGAAAACCACCTTATTTCTCAGCTTGGCCAACTTAGTATTTCCATCGTATTCAGCATAAGTACTTCGGGTGGTGACCGGATCTTCCTGATCCTCTATCAAAACTCTTCCATAAAGTTTTGCCATGTTGCTCGTTCTGAAAAAATGAGCCGAGTCACAGGAAATTAGTGTATTCTGATTCTTCATCCGAACAGACCCCAGCAATCTTTCGAAACCATTTGCACCTTTTAGGGAGTCAGCTTTCAAAATTTCCAGCGTATTGGTTCCCTGCCCAAAAGACGAAAAAGTCCAAAGGGTGAAAATCAAAACGGAAAGGAAACTGAACGGGGATTTTTTCATTGATGAATTCAAGTGGGCAAAATTAGTAGAAAAAGCTATTTTTGATCAATGATTACAGCTTTTAAAGAGCATATACGCCAAAAGTCTCTTTTAGATGAGAACTTCAGCTATCTTTTTGCCTGCAGCGGAGGAATAGACAGCATGGTATTGGGGGATTTATTGCTCAAATCGGATATTCAGTTTGAAGTTGCCCATGTCAATTTTGGATTAAGAAGTCATGAGAGCGACGGGGACGAAGAATTTGTAAAAAAATGGGCAGAGAAAAATCAGCTTCGCCTTCACAACCACCATGCTGATGCAATGGCGGTGGCAGAGGAAAAGAAGATTTCAATTCAGATGGCTGCCAGGGAAATTCGATACGCTTGGTTCGAAAAGCTGAATACTGAAAGAAAACTTTCCGGAATCATATTGGCTCATCAGGAGGATGATCAACTGGAAACCATTTTTTTAAACCTTTTAAGAGGAACCGGCATGGAAGGCATACAGGGTATGGCCGACAGAAAAGGCTTACTCATACGTCCTCTACTTCCATTTAGCAGAGGCGAAATCGAGAATTATGCAAAAGAAAACGGAATAAGCTGGAGAGAGGATAGCTCAAATCTCAAAACAGATTACAAGCGAAATAAATTGAGATTGGAAGCCTTGCCTGCTTTATATGAAGTAGCCAGTGATGCCCGGAAAAATATATTGGGCAGCTTTGTAAGACTAAAGGACTCTGCCAAAGCTTTTAATCATCTTTTTGAAAACTGGAAAAAGGATCAAATCCGAGTTGATGGGGATTACCAATTTCTACCATTTCATGCCATTCAAAACACCCCTGGTGCAGTTTCTTTGGTTTTTCACTGGCTCAAACCATTTGGGTTTAATTCAGATCAGGCTGAAGGAATAGTTGATGCTTGTAGTAATCCTCAAGCAGGAAAAATCTTTGAAACTGGAGCTTACCAAGCAAGTATTGACCGAGAGGAAGTTATTTTAAGTCCTAAGCATCAAAACTTCGATCCTATTGAGATCAACAGAGATGATATTGGTTTAACTATCGAAGAAGACCGCTACGAGTTGATCAAGATGGATACTGGCTCAAGGATGGATACATTGAGGGAAAATGCCATGTTGGATTTTGAAAAATTGGATTTTCCACTGGAAATCAGAAGCTGGGAATTGGGAGATCGATTTATTCCATTAGGAATGAAAAACAGCAAGAAAATCTCAGACTTTTTGATAGATTTGAAAGTATCTCTGGCAGAAAAATCCAAAGTGAAGGTATTGATCTCCAACGGAAAAATCGCATGGGTAATCGGTTACAGAATTGCCGACTGGGCTAAGTGTGATGCCTCCACCAGAAAAATTTATTACATCAAACATTTATCCTGATGCTGAACCCATTTTCTAAAACTTATACAGAGGAAGATCAGAAAACTTTTGATTTCCTGCGGATGATCAAGTTTTTTGAGCGTCTGAGAAATAAGGAAATGGCTCGTTTTCTTCCCGCTATGCATCAGAGAAAATATGCCAAAGACGAAGTGATATTTTTCAGCAAGGATCCGAGTCAGGCTTTATATCTGGTGAAAAAAGGTCAGGTAATCCTAACCATTGATATCAAGGATAATTTTGAGTCAATTTTGGAAATTAACAAAGGAGAAGCCTTCGGGGAGAATTCTCTTTTGGAAAATGCAAAAAGAACCTATACAGCCATCGTATCATCCGATGAAGCAGATCTGATCGTGATTCCTCATTTTGCTATCCAGGAAATCTTCGATTCCAATCCAAAAATCAAAGCTAAAATGATGACATCATTGGCAGAATATTACAACGAAAACAATCAGAGGCTATTCAGGTCCTACAGAGAATCGTTTGGCTTCTTCAGCTTGAGGCAGATGTTTGAATGAGAATAATCAATTAGGAAATTGATCCTTGAGGAAAATCATCCAAGCTTGATTGAATTTGGAAATCCTTTCAGAAAATCTAAAAGCTTAACCATTAATTTATCCCTTCAGAAAGCCGATAAACAAAGTATTGGCCTGAGGGTTTCTAATCCGTTCATTGTTTAATAACTTAGCGCCGCTTTTTAAAGGCTTTATCAATAAAAAAATCAATATATCATGAGCAAAGTAACCGTAGTAGGGGCTGGTAACGTAGGAGCAACCTGCGCTGACGTATTAGCCTATCGAGAAATCGCTGAAGAAATTGTTTTGGTAGATATCAAAGAGGGAGTTGCTGAAGGCAAGGCCTTGGATATTTGGCAAAAGGCTCCTATCAATCAGTACGACTCCAGAACTGTAGGAAGCACTAATGATTACAGCAAAACCGCAAATTCTGATGTGGTTGTAATCACGTCTGGTCTACCTCGTAAACCGGGAATGACTCGTGATGACTTGATCGAGACCAATGCAGGAATCGTAAAATCCGTAACTGAAAATGTGATCAAGCATTCTCCGAATGCAATCATTATCGTGGTATCCAACCCACTTGACGTAATGACTTATCAGGCGCATTTGACATCAAAACTTCCAAGAAACAAGGTAATGGGTATGGCTGGTATCTTGGATACTGCCAGATACAGAGCTTTCTTAGCCGATGAACTGAACGTTTCTGGAAAAGAAATTCAGGCAATTCTGATGGGTGGTCATGGTGATACCATGGTTCCTCTTCCTAGATATACTACAGTGGCAGGTATCCCGGTGACAGAATTGATCGCAAAAGACAAACTGGATGCAATCATTGAAAGAACCAAATTCGGAGGTGGAGAATTGGTGAAATTGATGGGTACTTCTGCTTGGTATGCGCCAGGATCTGCAGCTGCTCAGATGGTAGAAGCTATTTTGAAAAATCAAAGAAGAGTATTCCCTGTTTGTATCAAACTGGAAGGTGAATACGGAATCGATGACTGCTACCTAGGTGTGCCTGTAATTCTTGGTAAAAATGGTATCGAGAAAGTGATCGAACTAGACCTAAACGCTGAAGAAAAAGCATTGCTAGAAACTTCTAGAGGTCACGTGAAAGAAGTGATGAATGTATTGGATGGTTTATCCAAGTAATTCTTTCTGAACTCACAATAAATGACCCGAGATGCTTGGAATACCTTGCGTCTCGGGTCTGATTTTTGTTAATTTCAGAGAAGACTAAAACCGACTAAGTGAAAATCTGGAAAAGCTTACTTGTTCTCCTTACTGTTTTAACCCTGGCTGCTGCTGGATATTGGGTTTATACCAAGTATTTTTCTTCCTCTAAAATTAGTAATCTCGAACTACTCAGTCAGGATGCAGTTTTTGTCTTAGAGTCGCAACAAACAGGAGATTTTTGGAATGAGCTAGTCGCTCATCCTTCCTGGAATATTTTCAAAAATTACCCTGCCTTCCAAAAGCTATCATCTCACTTAATCACCTTAGATAGCCTTACCGGAAACAGTGGAAAAATCAACCAACTTCTCAATAAGAATACTTTCACGGTAAGTTATCATCCCACGGGTTCCGAAAACTTTGACTTGCTCTTCACTCTTCAGGCATCAGAAGGAACTGGTCAAAATCTCCAGGAAGAGATTACTCAAAAGCTTCCAAAAGGTGCAAGGTTAAGTACCAGAAGTTATTCTGATCAACCTGTGATTGAGTATTTCGATGAAAAAAATACGCGCAGTTGGAGCTTTTCATTTTTGGGGTCGGTAATCGTTGCCTCACAGTCTTCTTTATTGATAGAAGAAGCCATTCGAAATTTCATTAACCCAGAACTTCCAACCTATCAGGATCTCATCCCAAAAAACCAGCAAAACACTAAAAGCAGACCAACCTTATGGGTAAGCGGAAAAGGGCTTGGGAGTTTATTAAGAGGCGTGGGGAATCAAAGGGAAAGCCTTGCAGTTAGAAGCCTCCAAAATATAGAAGCAGTCACTGGACTTGAAATTTCCTTGGAAGAGGGAGAAATCAGGATGGAAGGCCCTATTTTCCTTCAGGAAAATATTAATTTCACCCCATCAATCTCTGCAAACCTCACAGAAATACAGAAAGCCATTTCCATGGCCACCTATTCCGTGACCCAGTTTAATCTGCAAAGCATTTTTGAGACGCAGGCTTTGGAAAATAGAGCCTTTTCAGGGAAATCCACTTTTTTGGCAGAAGTACAAAGAAATTTAGTGGACCGTGGTTTTCTCGACAGCTTTACTGGTGAACTTTACCTTTTAGAATTGGAGGCCTTTGGTGGATCCAGTCAAAACTTGGCGCTATTGGCGCGAAGCTCTGAAAGCCAACAAGCATTTGATCTTCTCAGAAATTTCGTCAATTCACAAGGGAGTCAAACTACAGACTTTTATGCTAATAAGGAAATCCTATATGTGGGAGATGAAGAGTTTCCTGCTCATCTTTTCAAAGGAAAATTTTTTGGATTCAATCAAACCTTCATCACACAAGTAGATGAGCTTTTGATTTTTGCCAACTCCCAACAAGCAATGAAGCTGATTTTGGATGATTACCAAAACCAAAACAATTGGGCTAATGAACAAAGAGCCCCAGAAGCAAAAAAAGCACTTAGTCCAACTTCCGGTTTTTCAAGGATTTATTTGACCTCAAAAATCTGGGATTCCTGGACCAAACTCGCAAACCCCTCTTGGAGCACCTTTTTGCAGAAATATGCGTCAGCATTTCAGGCCTTCCCCTATGTCAGTTTTAAAATTAATCAGATAGGAGATGAACGTCGGGCAACTTTGATTTTGCCTTTAGCTAGCACTGACATCAAAGAAATCAAGACCGAGACCATGGTCAGCTTGAAGGCTGAAAGCAAAATCCCATTTAACAGCAAATTAATATTCGGGCCCCAGGCTATCAGTAATTATCAGGATGGAACAGAGGACATAATTGTACAGGATCAGGAAAATGTGGTCTATCTGATAAATTCTGCCGGCGAAATTGTTTACAATCAAAAGCTCTCCGGACCTATTGTTTCAGATGTTTTCCAGATAGACTATTACAAAAACGGAAAACTTCAAGCCCTTTTAGCTACCTCTGATGCTATTTATGGAATTGACCGATTGGGTAATCCTTTACCCAATTATCCTTTCAGGTTTAATTCCGAAAAAATAAGACATCTGAATCTTGTAGACTACGATAACAACAAGGAATATCGATATTTCCTAAGTACAGAACAGGGAAGCCTGTATCTGTTGGATAAAACCGGGGAAAGACTGGAAGGCTGGAACCCACTTCAGATTGGAGGAAAAACCGTTTCCCCTCCTACTCACTATAGGGTGCCTGGTAAGGGAGACTTCATGGTTGCCAGCACTGAGTCTGGATCTCTATTTCTTTTCAACAGGAGAGGCGAAAAGCAAAGCGGCAGCCCAATCAAGCTTACAGATGAATTAAGTTCAGGTTTAGTTTACAATAGAACTGCAGGAAGTGCCGGCTTTTTCCTTTCAGCCATTTCCTCCAATGGAGAAATCATCCATGTCAACTTTGATGGGGAAGTCTCCTATAGAAATCAATTGATCATTGAGGACAAAGACAATGATTTTGTCCTAGTACCAGATCAGCAAGAGATGGATTTTGTGATTATTTCCAGAAACTTCAATCAAATCAAAGTGATGAACCGAGAAGAGGAAGAACTCTTTTCTGTTCGGGTTGCAGAAGGTAATTTAAAATACCAATATTTCGATTTTGGATCAGGAAGGAAAATAATAGTGATTACGGATCCCTTGCAGGAGTTTTCTTACCTCTACGATATGAGCGGAAATCTTTTGACGCAGCTCCCTCCTGAAAGTCTGGGCAAACTGGAAATCAGCTATCAGGCTAACCTAGGTCAATATTTAATCAGAACCATCAGCGGGAATTATCTGACTACCTATCAATTAAGCGACTAATTGATTTTAAATTGCCCTAGGCTTCTAAATTGAGTACCTTTGCGGGAATCATTAGAGATCCTATGCTTCAGAAATTTCTAGTCAACTGCCTTTTTACATTCTTTTTTATTGGATTTGCCTCTGCGCAGCTTATCACTGATAATCCAAAAGTTGAAACAGTCGCCAAAGAGGTAAATTTAAGCTCACCCTATCATACCACGCTTACTTTCTTCTATAATCTAGAGGAGAGCAACTATAAGCCTGAAAGAGCTTCGAGAGCCTTGGATTTCACAGGCTTGGAAGAAGAGTATGATGATGAAAAATTAAGTGTCAAGCTAAAGCAGATTTTTGAAGGGAAAGGCGTGATTATTCGCACCAGTTCTATCCCAAACTTACCTAATTACCAAGACACCACTTCAGGCGCACCTGAATCGGTTTATTTTTTTGATAAATCAAAAATGCCTGGGGTATTCCTGGAGAAAGTTGGAAAGCAGTGGAAATTTTCATCTTTCACAGTAAGTCAGATAGATGATCTCCATCAGCAGACTTATCCTTATGGGACGGACCGATTACTCAATCTCCTTCCTAAAATAGGAAATGATGAATATTTAGGTCTTCACCTGTGGCAATTAACAGGCATATTCTTCCTGATTTTATTGGTATTTGTTGCCCATTTCTTCTTCACTTTCGTGGTAGACAAGGTGCTGGTTTACTTTTTCAGAAGAGTAGGTTATCAAAAATTAGGAGAAAATTATCTTCTCCCCGTTGCTAGAGTGACTAGCTTCTATCTGATTGTAATGGTCTTGTCCTTGTTTCTTCCGGTATTACAGTTACCCGTAGAAATATGGTCCTGGATTGTGATTATCCTGAATACTTTAAAGCCATTCCTGATCACGGTCATTTTTTACAAATTGGTCAATGTGGTAGCCGTATATTTTGCAAGACTAGCAACCAAAACAGAATCTACCCTTGACGACCAGTTAGTGCCACTGATGCGCAAAACGCTAAAAGCATTTGTGGTCATCATCGGTACCCTTTTTATCCTCAGAGATGGCCTGAACCTAGACATTATCCCATTCCTAACTGGTCTTTCTATCGGTGGTGTGGCAATCGCTCTGGCAGCTCAAGACACCATCAAAAACTTCTTTGGTTCAGTCATGATATTTATTGACAAACCTTTTCAGGTGGGCGACTGGATTACATCCGGAGATATTGATGGTACAGTGGAAGAAGTAGGCTTTAGATCTACCAGAATCAGAACATTCAGAAATTCCTTGATGTATGTCCCAAATGGAAAAATTGCAGATGCTGTATTGGATAACCATGGACTGAGACAGTATAGGAGATTTTATACTACTCTAACCATTACTTATGATACTCCTCCACAGCTGATTGAGGAATTTGTCAAAGGATTAAAGGAGATTGTCTTAGCACATCCTAATACCCGAAAGGATTATTTTAATGTTTATTTCAACAACCTTTCAGCCTATAGCCAAGACATCATGTTTTACGTCTTTTTCGAAGTCCCAACCTGGCCGGAAGAGCTTCGCTGCAGACATGAATTATTGATACAAATAGTCAAGCTGGCAAATACTTTGGGCGTTAGATTTGCCTTCCCTACGCAAACCTTGCACATGGAATCTTTCCCTGAGAAAAAGGGATTAGTACCGGAATATGCGACTGAATCTGTGTACTACCAGAAAAAACTGGGGGAATTTATGCAGCAGGAGATTCATAAGAAAAACGACTAATCTAATCTTCTGCAGCTTTTACTTCGAAATAACTTTCCCAGCTTTGTGCGCTTCCATCTTCCGATTGATATTGAATAGACATTTGGTACAATCCCGGTAAATCTGAAGTTATAATTTTGACTTCAGAAAGATCTACCCTACCTCTAGCTTCTGATTTCCAGGTTAGTACAGACCTTAAGTCTTGAAGATTTCTGATTTCCTGAGGCTGACCGAATTCGGACTCAAGCTCCACGGGAATTTGGATACCTTGATAAGGAGAATAGATGGCATTGGTCGGTAAAGGAAAGCCACCAACATCACTTTTGTAAGAAGAGAAACTAATCACCCCTTCGTAGTTCTGTTCATTCAGGTAAAAGACCCTTGCCAGCACATCCAACTTTTCGAAGCTTTTTGGATTAAATGCCGCCAATTGATCCGAATTGAAAACTGGCATTCCATCTACCAGCATCAAGGGGTTACCTTCGAACCGATTCCCGAATTCATTATTAGATCTAAATTCTTTCTTCCCTGATCGGGTCCTAACTGCTACAGAAGGGACATATTCTTTGATCACCGTTTCCACACTTTCGAAGCGAGTATAATCATCGAGATTATAGGAGTAATCAGCAACAAAACCCGTGACTACTGGAACAGGTTCCTGATTCAATTTTTCTCGAAAATAAGTTTGCACTCCACTGCTCAATAATAGTTTTTGAAGCAACTCTTGATCTGCCAATGATATCTCAAGTTGAGGGAAAGTGAATCCATTCTTGAAACGGGTTTTTACTGCCGGAGATTGAAGTTCAAAATTCATCAGATCTCCATTTTGATCTGCCTGAGCAATCAAGAACTTCCAATGCTTCAGGCCACCGATATCAAAAAATAGATTTCCATTTGCATCTGGTCTATCTGAGTAGAGTGCTGACTCTATTCCATGAACAGAAAGAAAGTAAACCTTAGAGGTGTCCACTTCATTTGGGTTCACCTTGGCAGCTACGATATGTCCAAACAATTCTGGTATTAAAACTCCCTCGGCTTTTCCTTCATACAATTGAGAGGATGAGATTTGTCTTTCCTCTTCCAAGAATGGATTAACCAAGCTTACCTTGAGCTCTTGTATTTTTTGCCCCTTTAATTCTTCAGGAATATCTATAATTTCCTTTGGGTTGAATTGACCTTGGATCAAAGTATAGCTCTCTTTTTGATGTCCTTTTTTGACTATTTGCTCTGACCTATTGGCTACTACCTTCGGAGGGATTCTTGGATTGAAAATAGTAACCAATTGTTGCTTCATCCCATTTTCCAAATTGAGCAAGGGACTGATACGGGTATATATTCTCAATAAATAATGATCTGAAGGAAGATTGGAAGGAATTTCCAAAAAGTGCAATGCCTCTCCTTGTTCTAGTAAGATCTTCGCTAAATGAACGGACTCATTTTCCCGATTTAACAATTCTGCATAGAGCACCTGGGAGGAGCTAGGCTTTCCTTTCTGAGTAACTTCTGCAGAAATCCATATTTTTTCTTCAGTAAAATAAATAGTCTTAGGAATACTGTATGAAACCTGTTCTTCTACAAGATTTTGACAGAAAGCATTGGGCAAGTGATACATAAAAGCAAGAATCACTATGCATATGGGACGATATATTTTAGGCAGCATGCTCATTCTTCCCAAAAATCAGGTCTAATATTAGTTCCTCTTCGAGTACAGTCCACGCATCTTGGAGTGGAATACCTGTAGCCGATTGGCTCAATGGCATTTTCGAGATAAATAGGCAAAGCCGGTATATTGATTTCGGAGCGGAAAACAGCATCATAATTTGCTACAAAAACCGTATCAGCAGACAAAAAGCATCCTGCATACTCAGGAACTTCCGGCCTCCATGGTGCCACTTCTCTAATATCAATAAAAAGCCTCTTTTGTTGAACTTTCCCTAAACTCACCTGCCCAATTACCGGGACATCAGGGTTTTGGTCTTGCTTTATATTCCCTCTAATATTCGAAGGGAGTGGACTAAAAATTGAGCCTAAATCATCTGTATTTTTCTTTAAAATTTCCCAAAATTCAACTGCATCTTTGCTTAGAGCCTTTTGCGAGATCAAAATACTGTAGCGAAGGGAAAGTCGCTCATCTCCTAGATTGATTTGCTTGATAGATTGTCTAAATACAAATTGATCTTGAAATCTAGAGGAGGTCTCTAAAATCAGATCAGAATTTAAGGCACTTCGATAGCATAAATCAATTCGCTCTTCGGCTGAACGCGGAATAATCCTTTTCAATTCTGGATCATATTTGTCAAAAGAGATAATTGGAGGGCGAAAAGCCCAAGTTTCCTCATAAGTCCAGAGAAAATCATCTGCATCAGGATTACCTTTGGTGGTCAAAAACACCTCCACACCAGCCTCATTTTGTTCAAAACCAACATCAATAATCTCAGGAGTAATCACAGGCTTTAATTCACTAGAGGTATAGCTCGTACCATCATTGAGAAAAATCCTTAATTGATAAGTTTCATTTTCAGGAATATCATGTTGGAATTCATAGATACCCTCACCTCGCTCTAAAAGGGAATATCTCGCGCCGGAACTGCTTTCCAAGTAAACAGTAGCACCAAGCGCTGAAGGATTGAAATTAAATTCATCTTGGATATTGGAAGTAAAGCTCAATCTTAAATTACTACTTAATCCTTCCGAATCGAGATAACCTTCTACCACCAGAACATTGAGATCCCGTGCTTCAATCTCCGGCTCAAAAGGCTCCCTACACCCCCAAAAGAGCAAAAGAAGCAAGAAAAAAGAAAGGTTCTGTATTTTCATCAAAATCTGAAATTGTAAGTAATAAATAGAATTGGTTTAGCAAAAATGGATAATTGATACCCTCTTAATTTTCCTTCTACTGGGGTGTAATAGACTGAATAAGGATTACTTCTACCCAATACATTGTAGACTCCGACTGACCAGGACGAATGGGCGAGTTTTTTTACTTTATGATTTCCTTCCAAATTGACAGAAAGGTCAACTCTGAAATAATCCGGAATTCTGTAGGCATTTCTATCCGAAAAATAAACCCTTTCAGATCCGCCATACTCAAATTTTGAAATAGGTAAGGTTACCGGTCTTCCGGTGCTATAATTCCCATTTAAAGAAGCATTTATTCGCTTACTCAATTCGTAATTTGTCACTAATACGACATGGTGGGGCTGATCAAAATTACTGGAGTAAAAAGCACCCTGATTAATTTTTTCAATACTCGGTTCATCAGAGGTTCTCAGTAAGGAACGAGAATAGGTATATGCCAGTGAGCCTTTTAAAATGCCTGTGTTCTTTTTCAATAAAAATTCAATACCATAAGCTCTACCGAGGGAATTGAGTACATCTTGCTCTATATCCTCATTTAGAATAATAGATGCTCCTGACCTATAATCCAGAATATTACTCATGTACCGGTAGTAGACTTCAGAGGAAAATTCAAATTTTGTTACTCCAATATTTTGATAATATCCTAAAGAAAACTGCCCTCCTGTTTGAGGCTTGATATATGAATCACTGAGTTTCCATGAGTCTGTAGGAGCTATTACGGAAGTATTGGAGAGCAAATGAATGTTTTGCCTTGTTGTAGTAAACCCAGCTTTAATTGAAGATTGGTTGGTTAAGTTATACCTACCAGAAAGCCGGAATTCTGGTCCATGATAGGTCTGAATAGTTTCTCCTTTTCCAAAATTTCTTTCCCCCGTAAGGTTGCTTTCAATTATGGGTGCTCCGGGCACATACTCTTTCACGGTATTGGGACCATAAAATTGGTACAACATATATCGGCCTCCATAACTAACTGAAAGGCGCTCGTTGATCGTCCATTCGTCTCCAAAATAGATTGCTAACTCCCGCGCTTGTTCATTTTCCAAATCCTGAGGAATTACAATTGACTCTGTGCCAAAGGGGTTATTTGTCCCAGGATTTAATTGGTATTGGATTGCGTGGAGCCCAAATTTATAAATATGGTTGAGGTCCTTTCTGTATTCCCAATCGGTTCTCAAATGGACTTGCTTTACATCAAAATTGAAATCAAATGCATTTAAAGGATTATCCTGCCCGATAATTCCAAATTGATATGCATCATAACCAGCAGTAAACCGAGCTTCCAACTGTTCATTATAAAAGTGACGCCAAGTCGCTGCTACATTTAGATTTTGATAGGAATAGGTAGTGTCAGGATCAAAGGCAAACTCATCTTTGGAAATGTAGCTAGTGACTTCCAAATGATTTTTCTCGTTAAAAATATGCCTAACATTGGCATTAAAATCATAGAAAGAGGCTCTTGAACCATTTAAGGCAGCTTCATCATCCAATAAATTCAAAGCCCAATCAGAGTAAGTAGATCTCCCACCTAGAATAAAAGTGGTCTTTTCTCCTATAGGGCCTTCCAAGCTCAATCTGCCAGTCATGATTCCTATACCCCCACTTCCACCGATTTTATCAGATCTTCCAAACTTTGGACTTACCTGAAGCACTGAGGAAAGCCTGCCCCCATAATTAACAGGAACAGAACCTTTGTAAAGCTCCACTCCTGCCACCATATCAGGATTGAAGGCAGAGAAAAACCCAAAGACATGTGCAGGATTAAATACGGTCGATTGATTATAGAGAATTAGATTTTGATCAGCAGCACCTCCTCTTACATTGAAGCCAACACTCGCCTCTCCTACAGTATTTACACCGGGCATGGTTAATATGCCCCTCAGCACATCCACTTCTCCCAAAATAGCCGGAAGACGCTTTACCTCTGCCATAGAAATGGATTGAACTCCCATTTCAAGTTTGTTAATATTGGACAATGCCCCAGAGCTTACTACTACTTCATCTAAAGAAAGAAAACTTTCCTGTACCTCCATATTTAAGACTCCATTTCCGAAAAGCTCTATTTGACGCTGCTCTTGATAGCCTCCTGGATTTTGAATTATTAAAGTATGTCTTCCTTTAGGCAGGGTGATTTGATAGTACCCATTTTCATCAGTGATGGACTTTTGAAAACCAATGTTTTCATAAATCACTGTTCCCAGCATGGGCTCACCATTTTCTATGTTGCTTACTTTACCAGATAGCACTGCGGTCTTTTGAGCGGGGTCTTCTTTGTCCTTTCCGATTTCATATCGCATGTTCCTAGCAAAGGCACCTAAATCTTCCTGTTGATCTGTTGCCAACTTGGAAACCTGGTTTTTAGGCTCAAAATATCCCCTTACAAATTCAACAGGCATTTTTCTTCCTGAGGTAATAAATACCCTATTGTCGGCAGCTATGGAAAACTTCCAACTGGTCCCTTGAAAAATTGCGGTCAGGAGATCATCTAATTTCCCCTCTTTCGCCTGGATATTAACCGAAACTCCCTCCATCACCTTCGGATCAAAGACAAAGCGATAGGAGGTTTCCTTTTCTATGAGCTCAGCAAACCTTTCAAAAGATACTCCCGCAAAAAGTCCTGTGATTTTCTCCTGCGTTTGAGCCTCTGCTAGACCAAAGGACAGGCAAAAAACTCCTAGCAATGCGATTAAAAATCTTTTATTCATTTTCAGTACCTATTTGTGAATGAATTTGAATTAACATCTTTAGGTATCGTCTCTTGTTGCTTCCATAATAAATACCTTTTCTAGTCAGATTCTCCCGGACAAGTTTTTTACTCAATTCCAGAGTTTTAATCGCAGACTTCTTTGTTTTTATGGAAAAAAACTGGCCACCATCCCAAATAAAAAAATCTTCGAACTCCTCATATTTAGCCACATAATCTCCCAATTCGCGGGTGGGTTTCGGAATTTTATAATGCTTGGCGAGCAAGGTCACACTCCCCTCTTCCACAATTTCATAAAATCCGTTTTTATGGTGAGCATAAGACTCATTTCCGGTCAACTGCTCGAAATTGCTTCCATCCCCAAGTCTAAATGAATTGATTTTGGCTGGGTTTATAAGAAGCTTTTGCATGTAAATGGGATGTACTGTAATGACCTGATCATATCTGATATCATATAAAAGAGGGATGTCAGGGTAATACACTTGATTGATGGTTAAGCCGCCGTATTCAAAAGACCTGCCTTTCAAAAAAGGAAAGCCTTCATGGTTTTTGGGAGGCTCAGGGTATTGGGCTCCAGTGATCAACTCCTGAAAAAAAGGTAGCTTTTCCTGGTAAAATTCCAGGTTAGCCAAATTTTCTTGGAGGCTCTGAGCAAATGCCCCAACCATTGATAGGCTAATTAGGCCCAGTAAAAAAATTCTTTTCCTCATGGTCGAAAATACGAGAGAATCGATTTTTGATTCAGGTTTTTAAAAATTATGTTTAGAAAGGCAAAGTTTCCTTTTAGAAGGAAAAATCTATCCACTAAATGAGCCCCATATGACCAGTAGAAGACAAGTACTCAAAAGCATTGCCCTTTCATCCATAGCAGTGGGAGCTCCTCTTGCTGTAACGAAAGCAGCGGAAAAAACGCTACCTCAGTTTCGGTTTTCTCTCAATACTTCTACTATTCGCGGACAAAAATTGAGCCTTCCCCAAATCATCGAACTAGCCGCAAGAGCTGGATATGATGGCTTTGAGCCATGGATGATGGAGATTCAAACCTATTTGGATTCCGGAAAAAGCTTGGCTTCACTCAAGAAATTAGCATCCGATGCGGGGCTGGAATTTTTCGATTGCATAGGTTTTCCTACCTGGATGTCCCAAGATGCTGAAAAAAGTAAAGTTGGATTTGCTCAAATGGAAAAAGAGATGGGGGTCTTGGCTGAATTAGGCTGCCCTCGCGTAGCTGCTCCTGCTATTGGTTCGGAGGCACCTTTAAACTTGATGGAGGCGGGAGAGAAGTACAAACAATTATTGGATCTTGGCAGGAAAACAGGTGTAATGCCCCAACTGGAATTCTGGGGAGCTTTCCCTTCATTTCATCATTTGGGTCAAGCCATGATGGTTGCCGCTGTGGCTAACGATCCTGATGCAAAAATCCTTGCAGATGTGTATCACCTTTTCCGAGGAGGCTCCGGTTTTGAAGGCATGAAACTCCTAGACGGGCAAGCCATTGATATTTTCCATATGAATGATGTACCCGGTGATATTCCGCGCTTGGAGCAACAGGATAAGGATAGAGTTATGCCAGGCGACGGGGCTGCTCCCATGCAAGAACTTGCCAATACGCTCAAAGCTAAAGGAAAACCCATTATTTTGTCCTTAGAGCTTTTCAATCCAACCTACTATGCCATGGATGCGGAAGTGGTTGTGAAAGAAGGGTTGGAGAAAATGAAGCGGTTTTTTTGAAAAAAATTGGGCTCATTTAGCCTGAGTTTAAAGACAAAAAACTAACATTTATTTATGCTTTTCACCCAAACAAATCCGAACTCAAATACCGGTCTCCCCTATCGCAGGTAATGCAGACTATCACTCCTTCTTCAAGTTCTTTGGAAAGCTCGATAGCTGCATGTAAAGCTCCGCCACTACTCATTCCGGCTAATATTCCTTCTTCTTTGGCCATCCTACGTGTCATTTCAGTAGCCTGATCCTGTGAAACATCTATCACTCGGTCAACTCTCTCTTTTTCAAAAATCGCAGGCAAAAATTCTGGAGACCATCTTCTGATTCCTGGAATGCTCGATCCATCGGTAGGCTGGGTGCCCACTATCTGGATTGAAGGATTTTTTTCTTTGAGATATCTAGATACCCCCATGATAGTACCTGTGGTACCCATTGCAGATACAAAGTGAGTAACTTTCCCCTGCGTATCATTCCAGATTTCTGGTCCAGTGGTTTTGTAATGGGCCAAATAATTATCCGGATTGGCAAATTGATTCAGCATGAAATAGCCTTCTTTCTCATTCATTTCCTCCGCCAGAGTTCTAGAATACTCGATGGTTTTAGCTGCTGGTGTCAAAATAACTCTTGCCCCATAAGCCTCCATGGAAAGTACCCGTTCTCGAGTTGAGTTGTCCGGCATAATCAAGGTCATATCCAGTCCCAAAACTTTGGCTACCATTGCCAAGGCAATTCCAGTATTACCGCTGGTAGCCTCAACCAATTTATCACCCCTTTTTATTTCCCCTCTATCCAAGGCAGATTGAAGCATATTAAACGCAGCTCTGTCCTTGACACTTCCGCCCGGGTTTTGGCCCTCCATTTTACAAAGAAACTTGACTTTTGGATTGGTCGGGATATGGGAAAGCTCCACCAAAGGAGTATTGCCAATTAATTCAAATAGCTTCATGGGAATCGTTTTTGAATACATACACATCCGTCACTTCTGAATCTGCATGGTACATTTGGGCCTGATAATAAACTTTAGACCCTGCTGCCACAGATTTAGTCAGCCAGACATTCCCACCAATAGTACTCCCTTTTCCAATGACAGTTTCGCCACCCAAAATAGTGGCTCCAGCGTAAATCACTACATGATCTTCAATGGTTGGATGACGCTTGCTATCTGCATCAGCTTTTGCTACGCTTAAAGCACCAAGAGTAACCCCTTGGTAAATTTTTACATGCTCTCCTATTACTGTGGTTTCTCCGATCACTACACCAGTACCATGATCTATACAGAAATACTTGCCAATTTTAGCCCCTGGATGGATGTCAATTCCCGTACGACTATGAGCAATTTCTGTAATCATTCTGGGAATTAACTTAATTCCCAACATATGCAGTTCATGAGCAATTCTATAGGCTGCTATCGCATAAAACCCTGGATAAGAACGAAGAATCTCAGTTCTGGATTTGGCTGCTGGATCTCCTGAATACATTGCATCCACGTCCAAGTGAATCCAATCGTATACTTTCTCCAGTCTATTGAAAAACTCAGCTGCCAATTCCTTTCCGTTTTGACCATGAAGCTGGGTATTCCTCTGAAGGATCACTTCCAAAGTGAATTGGCTTGCGGCTAATTTTTGTTCTACCTCAGACTCATCCTTGATCTTTTGTACAGAATACTCTGGAAATAATAATCCCAAAACCTCTTCAAAAAATTGTTGTATCACCTTGGGAGAGGGGCAATCTGAGCACTCCTGATGAGCGCGGTGAATTTTAGAAACAAAAGAATTCATAGGTTTGAGTTGAGAGACTTACAACACAAAACCAACTCGAATCACATAAGGTTCACCATAAGGAGACCTTAAATTATCATGAAGCACATTATATAGGAAAGTAAAGTTGGCTCCTCCCCTTCCTCCACCGAAAGGAGCAAAGTAGCCTCCGCCTAAGAACAGGGCATTGGACCAAATCCTCTCAAAACGCTCAGATTGGGTATTATAATTTTCAAAATTCAAGGATTCGAACTCCCCATGAATAAAAATATTAGGTAGTACATTAAACCTATTGAATACCCTTCCGCCATAAGATGAAAATTCATTCCCAAAAAATCTCCTGTCATTAAAATATTGATAAGTAACCCCAATTCCTGCAGAATATCTATTAGTGATCATAACACCAACAAGAGGAGAAATGTCTAATAGAGTAACTGTTCCAAACTGCATCCCAAAGTTCCCTCCGAAATACAGCCTGTCTTTGAATGATACAGAATCTGAATAGATTTCTCTTTGGGCCTGCGCTTGAAAAAACAGACCAAAGGATAAAAGAAAAGTAAGAGTGAGGAGTTTATTTTTTGACAATAACATAGAGATCTTCGCTTGGCTTCTTCATCAGGTATTTTTCACGGGCAAACTTCTCTAAGAGTTCGGGATTACTCATTAATTCTTCTCTTTCAGACTTAATTTTCACTTTTCGCTCTTGATAATATTCCTTTTGATCCTCCAGCTGATTCAGTTTTTGACTTAGTTTAAACTGGTTTACCAAGTTATTGGAGTCAATAAAGATCATCCAAGACAGGAAACAAAGAGTTGCCAATCCATAAAAATTACCACCTAGTTTGAGAAGCTTCTTCATAGTATAAACAGAACAGAAAGTTAAATTACAAAAATGATGCAAAAATGAAGCGAGTGGAGGATAATTGTGGGTTTTGAAATCTCTTGAAGTAAAAAAATGCTCGCAGCGGCGCAGCGACGCAAAGCTTATTTTCTCCCGCAAAGGATAGAAGAAGCAAAGAAATTTTTGAAAGAGTTATCAAATCGCGCCGTTGGTTCTCTGGAATTCTTATTCAAATTTATTGCTACAATCAAAACACGCCTCTGGCGCTTCAAATAGTTAGGCTGTCAAGCATCGGAGAGGCGCTCTGATTGCAGACTTTGGTTTGAAAGAGACTATCAGAGATTCAGAGATGCGATTTGATTGTTTAAAGCTGAAATTAAAAATTCAAAATCTGGCTCTTCTGTGGTGAGAAAATCTCGCAGCGGCGCAACGAAGCAACGTTTATGTGGATGAAAAAATGTTATGCTGTAATTTTCCGATAACAATTTCTTTACTGCCCGTAAATCGTACCCCGATAGCTATCGGGGCGTAAATCAAAAATCATTTCCCTCTGTGGTGAAAAAATAATATCAAAGAAGAAATTGAAACCTAACTTCCAGACCCTACCTTTTTAAACAAAAAATCCCCTGTCTTTATGACAGAGGATTTTAAAAGTTTTATGAGCTAGTAAGACTTACTTCAATCTTCCTTTAAAAACTGCCGCATCGCCAAGTTGCTCCTCAATTCTAAGCAACTGGTTGTATTTAGCCATTCTATCAGATCTAGAAGCAGATCCAGTTTTGATTTGACCACAGTTAACTGCCACAGCCAAATCAGCGATGGTTGAATCTTCAGTTTCTCCGGATCGGTGAGACATTACAGCTGTAAATCCAGCCTTATGTGCCATACTGATTGCATTTAAGGTCTCAGTTAATGTTCCGATTTGATTTACTTTAATCAAAATGGAATTAGCCGATTTTTCTTGGATACCTCTTTGCAGGAATTTCACGTTTGTTACAAACAAGTCATCACCTACCAGCTGTACTTTATCTCCGATTTTAGCGGTCAACATAGCCCATCCTTCCCAGTCTTCTTCAGCACATCCGTCTTCGATAGAATCGATTGGATATTTCTCAGTAAGTGAAGCTAAATAGTTTACTTGCTCTTCTCTGCTTCTGATTACTCCTGTATCACCTTCAAACTTCTTGTAATCATAATTTCCATCCTTGAAAAACTCAGATGCAGCACAGTCCAAAGCAATAGTCACATCGTCACCAGCTTTATAACCAGCTTTTTCGATTGCATCTAAAATACAACCCAAAGCTTCCTCTGTCCCGCCGGAGAAGTTTGGAGCAAATCCACCTTCGTCTCCTACTGCGGTACTCAAACCTTTATCGTGAAGGATTTTTTTCAAATTATGGAAGATTTCAGCTCCCATACGGATTGCCTCGGAGAAGCTAGGAGCTCCTACAGGGCGAATCATAAACTCCTGGAATGCGATAGGTGCATCAGAGTGAGATCCACCATTGATGATATTCATCATTGGTACAGGAAGCGTATTAGCATTTACACCGCCGATATAGCGATATAATGGCTGACCTGCTTCCATTGCTGCTGCCTTGGCAACAGCCAAAGAAACGCCAAGTATTGCATTCGCTCCCAAGCGGCTTTTAGTGGAAGTCCCATCCAAGTCAATCATGATCTGGTCAATCATGTTTTGCTCAAAAACTTCCATTCCTACCAATTCCGGGGCAATGATATCATTCACATTGGAAACGGCTTTCAATACGCCCTTTCCTAAATATACACTCTTGTCACCGTCACGAAGCTCTACGGCCTCGTTAACTCCTGTAGATGCACCACTAGGAACAGCCGCTCGGCCAAATGCACCATTTTCTGTTACCACATCCACCTCTACGGTTGGATTACCTCGTGAATCGAGGATTTGTCTTGCATGAATTGATTGAATCAACGTCATAGTCTAAAAGGTTTATAAGATTTAATTTTGATTGATTAAGGCGATAAAGTCATCAAAAAGATACCGGGAATCGTGCGGTCCAGGTGAAGACTCCGGGTGATACTGCACAGAAAAGGCCGGTTTATTTTTCAGCTTGATGCCCGCCACTGTATTGTCATTCAGATGAACATGAGTAATCTCCACCTCAGGATGCTTTTCAGTATCTTCTCTTACGATATTAAAGCCGTGGTTTTGAGAGGTAATTTCACTTTTACCTGTCACCATATTTTTGATAGGATGGTTGATTCCTCTATGCCCATGGTGCATCTTGTAAGTAGAAATACCTACTGACTCTGCCAATAATTGGTGTCCGAGACAAATTCCAAAAACAGGTTTTCCTGTATTTAGAATATCCTTTACAGTTTCCACTGCATAATCCATCACAGCTGGATCGCCAGGACCATTGGATAAGAAATAGGCATTTGGCTGCCACTCTTCCATTTCCGCCAATTTTGTTTTAGCTGGATATACTTTACAATAAACTCCGCGTGAGGCTAAGTTTCTCAGGATATTTTTCTTAATCCCGAAATCCATACAGGCAACTTTGATTGAAGCATTTTCATCCCCATAATAATAAGGCTCTTGAGTACAAACTTGAGATGAAAGTTCCAGGCCGTTCATGTCCGGTAACTTCTCAAGCTCAACTTTAAGACCTTCCAAATTGCCTTCAAATTCAGAACTGATGATTGCATTCATCGCTCCTTGGGAGCGGATATGTCTCACCAACTTACGGGTATCGATATCTGCTATTCCGGTGATTTTATATTTCACCAAATAATCCTGAAGAGAACCATGCCCATCCAGTCTGGAGTAAACTTCTGAGAAACTATTGACAACGATACCGCCAATAGTAGGATGATCAGACTCTACTTCTTCATTATGTACACCATAATTCCCAATGTGTGAAGTGGTAGTGACAATAACCTGACCTGTATAAGAAGGATCTGTATAGATCTCTTGATAGCCAGTCATACCGGTATTGAAACAAATCTCACCCCCATTGGTACCGGGGTTTCCAATCAATGAACCGTGGAAAACGGTTCCGTCAGCTAGAAGTAAGGTTGCTTTATGTTTAATCATGTTTGAGAAAGTTGCCCAAAGTTAAAGATTTCTTGCAAGGAGGAGGAATGTATGGGTATAAAAAAAGGATTGAACGAGAGTCCAATCCTTTCTATATTTTAAATTGAATATCAATTTACTTTTCTTCTGTGTCAGCATCAGTTGAATCAGCAGAAGCTTCTGGAGCCTTAGGCTCTTCAGTTTTTGCTTCAGCAGCAGGTGCAGCAGCAGTAGTTTCAGCAGGCTTGCTAGAACCTCTTCTAGATCTTCTAGTAGTTTTCTTAGCAGGCTTCGCATCTTTCAACATCAATTCGTTGAAGTCAACCAATTCGATGATACACATTTCAGCGTTATCACCCAATCTGAAACCAGTTTTGATGATACGAGTGTATCCTCCGGGACGAGTACCAACTTTCGCGATTACTTCACCAAACAAAGCAATGATAGCTTCTTTGTTTTTCAAGTAAGAGAAAGCCATACGTCTGTTGTGAGTGGTATCTTCCTTTGCTCTAGTGATCAAAGGCTCCACATATTTCTTCAATTCTTTTGCCTTGGCAAGCGTGGTTGAGATACGCTTGTGAAGAATCAGCGAAGTTGCCATGTTGGAAAGCATTGATTTCCTGTGAGCAGCCTTCCTTCCAAGGTGGTTAAATTTCTTACCGTGTCTCATTTTATTTATTCTTCATCAAGTTTATACTTTGAAATATCCATTCCAAAGGTCAAGCCTTTTTCCTGAATCAACTGCTCCAATTCAGCAAGTGACTTCTTACCGAAGTTTCTGAATTTCATCATATCAGAAATTTCTAACTTGGCAAGATCTCCCAAGGTCTTCACATCAGCAGCTTTCAAACAGTTGAAAGCACGTACAGAAAGATCTAGATCGCTTAGAGAAGTCTTCAAAAGCTTTCTCATGTGAAGGAACTCTTCATCGATTGGCTCTGGCTCGGCAACTCCAGTAGAGTCAAGAACCATAGTCTGATCAGAGAATAGCATAAAGTGCTGAATCAAAATCTTAGCAGATTCCTGAAGTGCTTTCTCAGGATGGATAGAACCATCAGTTGAAACTTCAAGGATTAATTTTTCGAAGTCAGTCTTTTGCTCCACACGGGTATTTTCTACGCTGTACTTTACATTTTTGATTGGTGTAAAGATGGCGTCGATGGCAATTTGCCCGAATACCTGCTCTTTTGGTTTGGATTCTTCAGCTGGTAAGTAGCCTCTTCCTTTTTCGACATTCAATTCGATCTCGAAAGTTTTGGACTCATCGATGTGGCAAATAACCAAATCCGGATTCAATACCTCGAAGGAAGAAGTGAACTTCGCAATGTCCCCTGCAGTGAAGACAGACTGATTTTTTACTTCCACAGTGATCTTTCCGTCAAATGCTTCATGCACTTTCTTGAAACGTACCTGCTTCAGGTTCAAAATAATGTCGGTCACATCCTCCACTACACCATCGATGGTGGAAAATTCATGCACCACTCCAGGAATCTTGATGGAAGTGATGGCATAACCCTCCAACGAAGAAAGCAAAATTCTTCTTAGGGCGTTACCGATGGTAACTCCATAGCCTTTTTCCAGTGGTTTGAAAGTAAACAAGCCATGGAAGTCATCGGCTTTTTCCATTACCACTTTTTCGGGCATTTGAAATGCTAGTATGGACATATATCTTGTTCTTTTTTTAAAAGCTGAAAATAGTAAATATTACTTAGAGTAAAGTTCGACGATGAGCTGCTCCTTGATATTTTCTGGAATATCATCTCTAGAAGGCACACTGACGAATTTGCCGGACAAAGAAGCGCTATCCCACTCTAACCAGGAATACTTGTTTGCACCTCTACCAGCTAAGCTATTGGTAATAGCCTCCAAAGACTTGGAACGTTCTCTTACAGAAACCACATCTCCTGGCTTCAATGAGTAAGAAGGAATGTTCACTACTTCACCGTTTACTAGAATATGCTTGTGAGAAACCAATTGTCTTGCACCTCTTCTAGTTGGGGAGATTCCCATTCTATAGACGGTGTTATCCAATCTAGCTTCCAAAAGCTGAAGCAAGTTCTCACCTGTGATACCCTGCTTTCTAGAAGCGATATCAAACATTTTAGCGAACTGTCTTTCCAATACACCGTAGATGTATTTTGCTTTTTGCTTTTCAGCAAGCTGGATAGCATATTCTGACTGCTTCTTTCTTCTTCCACGACCATGCTGTCCTGGAGGATAGTTTTTCTTTTGAAGCGCTTTGCTATGCCCTTCGATAGGCTCGCCAAACTTTCGGGCGATCTTTGCTTTAGGACCTGTATATCTAGCCATTTCTTACAATTTTATAATTAAACTCTTCTACGCTTAGGTGGACGACATCCATTGTGTGGCATTGGAGTCACATCGATGATAGTAGTCACATCCAAACCTACATTTTGCAATGTTCTGATCGCGGATTCACGACCAGCACCTGGACCTTTTACGAATACTTCGATTTTTCTCAAACCTAAGTCGTAAGCAACCTGACCGCAGTTTTGAGCGGCCATTTGCGCAGCGTAAGGAGTATTTTTCTTAGAACCTCTGAAACCCATTTTACCGGCAGAAGCCCAAGAGATTACTTGTCCTGCATTATTGGTAATAGAGATGATGATATTGTTGAAGGAGGCTTTGATATGCGCCTGACCTACAGCTTCTACCTTTACTACTCTTTTTTTACCTTTTGCTTTATCGTTTCTTTTCTGAGCCATAATCTAAATCAGGTTTTATTTAGTTGCCTTCTTCTTGTTAGCAACAGTCTTTCTCTTACCCTTCCTTGTTCTGGCGTTGTTTTTAGTCTTTTGACCACGCACCGGAAGTCCTTTTCTGTGTCTCAAACCTCTATAACAACCAATATCCATTAGTCGCTTGATGTTCAATTGGATCTCTGATTTCAAAACACCTTCGGTTCTGAATTCTTCGGCAATGATATTACGGATAGCGGTAGATTCGTCATCATTCCACTCACCTGCTTTCTTGTCGAAAGAGATACCGGCTTTGCTCAGGATAGCTCTGGCGGAGCTTCTTCCGATTCCGAAGATGTAGGTAAGACCTACTTCCCCGCGCTTATTGTCTGGTATATCTACACCTGCAATTCTAGCCATGATTAACCTTGTCTTTGTTTAAACTTAGGATTCTTCTTATTGATGACATAAAGTTTCCCATTCCTTCGGATCAACTTACAGTCAACGCTTCTCTTTTTGATAGATGCTTTAACTTTCATATGAGTATAATTTTATTGTCGGCCATATGATATCTCGCTTGTCAGTGGATCATCTTTAATAAAGAAAATCCGACTTGCTCGATTTCATATCAGTTTATTTATATCGATATACTATTCTACCTTTAGATAAATCATATGGAGAAAGTTCTAATTTGACACGATCTCCAGGTAGGATTTTAATGTAATTCATCCTCATCTTGCCGGAAATATGCGCAATCAACTGGTGGCCGTTTTCCAACTCGACTTTGAACATTGCATTGGATAAAGCTTCGATGATTGTTCCGTCTTGCTCTATTGATGTCTGTTTTGCCATATTAGAATTTAAAATTCTCTTCTATGTATTTATGGGTCGTTAAGACCTCAGTTCTATCTTCGAAAATCGCTACTGTATGCTCATAATGTGCAGATGGTTTTCTATCCGAAGTCCGGATTGTCCATCCATCAGCCTCTTGGACAATATTTCTAGATCCAAGATTTACCATGGGCTCAATCGCAATTACCATCCCTGCTTTTAACAGAGGACCGCTCCCCCTTTTACCATAATTGGGTACTTCTGGTGCCTCATGCAAATTTTTACCAAGTCCATGGCCTACAAGTTCTCTTACAACTGTATAGCCTTTGGCTTCAACAAATTTTTGAATGGCATTGCCAATATCCCCAATACGGTTACCAAAAATTGCCTGTTCGATTCCCAAGTAAAGTGAATCTTTAGTGGCTCTAAGTAAATTCAGAACAGGAGTGGAAACTTCACCGACAGGGTAAGTATAAGCGGAATCGCTATGAAAACCTTGGTGAAAGACTCCACAATCTACTGAGATTATATCGCCATCTTTCAATTCATATTCGCTGGGAAAACCGTGAACAACAACTTCGTTCACAGAAATACAGAGTGATGCGGGAAAACCGTTGTAGCCCTTAAATGAAGGAACTGCACCGTGATCCCGAATAAACTCTTCAGCAATTTTATCTAGGTGAGAGGTCTTTTCCCCTACCTTGATATGTTTGGCTACTTCCCCGTGGGCTTTCGCCAAAATATCTGCACTTTCTTTAATCTTTTGAACCTCCTCTGAGGTCTTGTAATGAATCATCTTAAGCTACTTGGTAATTAGAAGGATTATTCTTCATATTACCAGACTTCATCATTCCTTCGTAATGTCTCATCAATAGATAACTTTCAATCTGACGAAGTGTATCCATAATAACACCTACCATAATCAACAAGGAAGTACCTCCATAGAACTGAGCAAACTCTCCACCAACACCAGCAATTATAGCCAAGGCAGGAAGAATCGCTACAGCTGCCAAAAGGATAGAACCTGGCAATGTGATTTTGGAAATGATTCCATCTATAAACTCAGAGGTAGGAGCTCCAGGCTTAATACCCGGTACAAACCCACCATTTCTCTTCATATCTTCTGCAATCTGCTCAGGATTAACCGTGATGGCAGTGTAGAAGAAAGTGAATACAATGATCAATACTGCAAAGAGCAAGTTATACTGCCAAGAAGTGAAGTCAGAGAAGGTCGTTCCGATATAGTTAGCTATATCACTTTCACCTGCCCAAATCTGAGCGATCAAAGCTGGAACGAACATTAAAGACTGAGCAAAGATGATAGGCATTACACCAGACGCATTCACTTTAATTGGAATGTACTGACGCTGTCCTCCATAAACCTTGCCGCCTACAACTTGCTTGGCATATTGAACCGGAATTCTTCTTGTAGCTTCTGTCAAGGCAATCACCCCAACTACTACAAAGAACAACACACCCGCTTCAATTAATAGAAGCAAAAGACCTGAGGATCCTTTCTCAACACCTTCAGCAATTAATGCTCCAGGGAATCGAGAAATAATACCAATCATGATCAACATTGAGATACCGTTTCCGATACCTTTCTCTGTGATTTTCTCTCCTAACCACATACAGAACATAGTTCCAGCAGAAAGCAACACAAGGGAGCTGAACATGAACAAGGAAGTACTTACCATCACTGCGCCAGTAGGTAGTATAGTAGCTGTAACGTAGCCTATACCTTGCGCGATTGTAATCAGAATGGTAAGAACTCGAGTGATCTGGTTGATTCTTTTTCTTCCAGATTCACCCTCCTTTTGCATTTTTTGAAAGTAGGGTACTCCGACAGTCAACAGCTGCAACACGATGGAAGCAGAAATGTAAGGCATAATACCCAGTCCAAAGATGGAGGCATTACTAAACGCACCACCTAGGAATGTATCTATCAGACCAAATATCCCTTCTTGAGGTCCTCCTAATTTAGAAGGATCAACTCCAGGAAGTACGATAAAAGAACCCAATCTGAAAATGATCAAAAAACCGATCGTATTCAAGATTCTCACTCGTAGGTCTTCGATAGAGAAAATGTTCTTAACTGTCGAAATAAACTTTTTCATTTAATTAAATCTTGTTTACTGAACCACCCGCTTTTTCAATGGCAGCTACAGCGCTGGCAGAGAAGCTATGAGCAGTTACTGATACTTTGGAACTCAATTCACCTCCGCCCAAAATCTTGATTTTGTCGTTTTTGGAAGCGATGCCATGAGACACCATTGTATCCATATCGATTGATTCAAGATTGTAGGTCGTTGCAAGGCTTTGCAAGGTATCCAAATTTACCGGTTTGAACTCAACTCTGTTCAAGCTTTTGAAACCAAATTTAGGAACTCTTCTTTGAAGTGGCATTTGACCACCTTCAAAGCCCAATTTAGTCTTATAACCGGATCTTGATTTTGCACCTTTATGACCTCTTGTAGAAGTTCCCCCTCTACCGGATCCAGTACCTCTACCAATTCTCTTACGATTTTTGGTTGATCCTTCGGCTGGTTGTAATGTATGCAGTTTCATAATTAAGCTTCCTCCACTTTTACAAGGTGATTAACTTTCTTGACCATACCGGCAATCTGTGGAGTATTTTCTACTTCAACAGATTTGTTGATTTTGCCTAGACCTAAAGCAGTAATGGTAGCTTTTTGATCTTTTGGTCTGTCAATAACAGATTTCGTTTGTGTGATTTTGATCTTAGCCATGATGATTATCCATTAAAAACTTTAGACATTTTCACACCTCTCTGTTGTGACACAGAGATAGCATCTCTCAGTTGCATCAACGCATCGATGGTTGCTTTCACCACGTTGTGTGGGTTGGAAGAACCTTTGGACTTAGCCAATACGTCAGTTACACCTGCAGATTCCAATACGGCACGCATCGCACCACCGGCGATAACACCAGTACCTGCAGCAGCTGGTTTGATAAGGACAAAACCTCCACCAAACTTACCAATCTGCTCATGCGGAATAGTACCTTTCAAAACCGGTACTTTTACCAAGTTTTTCTTTGCGTCCTCGATGCCTTTAGTGATTGCATCAGTTACTTCGTTGGCTTTACCCAAGCCGTAACCTACAACACCATTGCCATCTCCGACTACTACGATTGCGGAAAAAGAGAATCTCCTACCACCTTTTACCACTTTGGCTACTCGGTTGATCGCTACTACTTTTTCTTTTAAATCTGTATCTGTGGCCCTAATGGGCTTCTTTTTCAGTTGAGACATAATAATTAAAATTTAAGGCCTCCCTCTCTGGCACCATCTGCCAAAGCTTTCACTTTTCCGTGATACAAGTAGCCATTTCTGTCAAATACTACTTCGCTAACACCATTGGCAACGGCTCTCTCAGCGAGTTTTTTACCAACCTCCGTAGCGATTGATACATTGGTGTTTTCTTTAGCGCCCAACTCCTTAGAGGAAGCCTGAGCCAAAGTACGACCCTTAAGGTCATCCACCAATTGCGCGTAGATACCAGTATTACTTTTGAATACTGATAAACGTGGTCTGGAATCGGTACCGGAGATCTTTCTGCGGATACCCTGCTTGATTCTAAGTCTTCTGGAATTCTTATTAAATGCCATAACCTATTATTTTTTACCGGCAGTTTTACCAGCCTTACGTCTAATTTGTTCACCAACGAAGCGCACACCTTTGCCTTTGTAAGGCTCGATCTTACGAAGAGATCTAATTTTTGCCGCTACTTGTCCGATCAATTCTTTGTCTATTGCTTCCAAAGAGATGATTGGATTTTTACCTTTCGGAGTCTCAGTCTTCACAGATACACTTTCAGGAAGTGCAAAGAAGATGTTGTGAGAATATCCCAAGTTCAATTCTAATACTTGACCTTGGTTGGTTGCCTTATAACCTACACCTACAAGTTCCAAGTCTTTCTTGAATCCTTCAGAAACTCCGATCACCATATTGTTGATCAAAGATCTGTAAAGACCATGCATAGACTTATGTCTTTTAGAGTCAGTAGGTCTGGAAACAACGATCTGGTTGTTTTCCACTGTCACCTGAATATCAGGATTCACATCCTGAGTCAGTGTACCCTTTGGACCTTTAACAGTAACTACACCTTTTGTAGCCACGTCTACAGTAACACCGCTGGGTAGATTTATTGGTTTTTTACCTATTCTTGACATGATAGTAAATTAATATACGTAGCAAAGTACTTCGCCCCCGATACCTTCGGTGCGGGCTTCTTTGTCTGTCATTACCCCTTTAGAGGTCGAAATAACGGCAATACCAAGTCCATTGATGACTCTTGGTAGCTCGTCATGTTTTACATACTTTCTTAAACCTGGCGTACTAACTCTCTTCAGGCTCACGATTGCATTCTTCTTGGTAGTTGGATTGTATTTCAAAGCAATTTTGATTGTGCCTTGAGGTCCGTTATCCTCAAACTTATAGTTCTGGATATACCCTTTGTCATGCAATACTTTAGTGATCTCCTTCTTGATATTAGAAGCAGGTATCTCAACGATTCTGTGAGAAGCCTTAATGGCATTTCTCAATCTAGTCAGATAATCGGCTATTGGATCAGTCATGGTATTATATAGTCTAGCTCCACCCGTTTTGGGCGTGCAAAGTTACGAATTGATTTTTTAAATAAAAACTACTGTCGTTATTTTACCAGCTGGACTTAGTCACTCCCGGAATCTTGCCTGCTGAGGCCATTTCTCGGAAGGTTACCCTGTTGATACCAAACTTTCTCATGTAGCCTTTTGGACGACCGGTCAACTTACATCTGTTGTGAAGTCTAACCGGAGAAGCGTTCTTTGGCAATTTATCAAGTGCCTCATAATCGCCAGCTGCTTTCAGCTCAGCTCTTTTCTTGGCATACTTGGCTACCAGACGTTCTCTTTTTCTCTCACGAGCTTTGATGGACTCTCTTGCCATGATTATTCTTCTTTATTTTTATTAACGAACGGCATACCGAAAGCCTTCAACAACGCGAAGCTTTCTTCGTCAGTATTTGCGGTAGTCACAAATGTGATATCCATACCGGAAATTCTATTTACTTTTTCGATAGAGATTTCTGGGAAGATGATTTGTTCGGTAACACCTAAAGTGTAGTTACCTCTTCCATCAAATCCTTTGTCAGAAATTCCTTTGAAGTCACGAACACGTGGAAGTGCCACGGTCATCAATCTATCAAGGAATTCATACATTTTCTCTCCTCTCAAAGTAACTTTAGCTCCGATAGGCATGCCTTCTCTTAGCTTAAAGTTAGAAACAGAAGTTTTAGCTTTGGTAGAAACTGCTCTTTGACCTGTGATCAAAGAAAGTTCTTCCACGCCTTGGTCAACCAATTTCTTATCAGCTACTGCAGCACCGATACCTTTGTTAAGCACAATTTTGCTCAACTTAGGAACCTGCATTACAGAAGAATACTGGAATTTTTCTTTCAAAGCAGGAACGATATCGTTCACATACTTTTGCTTCATTCTAGGATTAGCCATTGATCACCTCCCCTGTTTTCTTAGAGTATCTTACTAATTTACCATTTTCGCCTGCCTTGCGTCCAGTTCTGGTAGCTTCACCAGTCTTAGGATCTACAAGCATCAGGTTACTGATATGTACAGAAGCTTCTTTCTTCTCGATACCACCTTGAGGCTTAGCAGCAGTAGGCTTCACGTGTTTAGTCACGATATTGATACCTTCTACATAAGCTCTGCTTTTAGCAGTATCTACAGAAAGAACTTTCCCTGTTTTACCTTTGTCATCACCTGCGATCACTTTCACAGTGTCTCCGGTTTTGATGTGCAGTTTAGACTGCTTGTTGAATTTTCTTTCCATGATTACAATACTTCAGGGGCCAAAGAAACGATTTTCATAAACTGCTTCTCTCTCAATTCTCTAGCCACAGGGCCGAAAATACGAGTACCTCTAGGTTCATCGTTGTTGTTCAACAATACAGCAGCGTTGTCCTCGAAACGAATGTAAGAACCGTCTTTACGTCTTACTTCTTTCTTGGTACGTACGATAACCGCTCTTGAAACGGTACCTTTTTTCATGTTGCTGGAGGAAAGGGCAGACTTTACAGTCACGACTACTTTATCACCGATAGAAGCATATCGTTTTTTAGTTCCTCCCAATACGCGGATGACCAATACCTCTTTGGCACCGGAGTTGTCCGCCACACTTAGTCTGGATTCTTGCTGTATCATGATTACTTAGCCCTTTCAATAATTTCAACTAATCTCCAACGCTTGTTCTTACTCAGCGGACGAGTTTCACTTATTTTCACGATGTCACCTGGGTTACACTCGTTTTTCTCGTCATGAGCCATAAATTTGGTAGTCTTTGCAACGAACTTACCGTACATTCCGTGTTTTACTCTTCTCTCCACGGCTACAGTAATGGACTTATCCATCTTGTTGCTTACGACTTTACCAATTCTTTCTTTTCGAAGATTTCTTTCGATCGTAGCCATTTTATTTTCTGTTAGCTATTATTTGCCAGCCAATGCAGTCTTCAATCTTGCGATAAGACGCTTGGTTTCGCGTATTCTGTTAGGATTCTCGATGGGAGAAATTGAGTGAGCAAATTGAAGTTTGCTCAGATTCGTTTTCTCGGCGCTGATTTTCTCAGCGATTTCACTTGCGGAAAGTGATTGGATCTCTGTATTTTTCATAGTTCCTAATTATTCTGCGTAGTCTCTACGAACAACAAATTTGGTGCTTACAGGAAGTTTCTGCTGAGCCAATCTTAAGGCTTCCTTAGCAGTTTCCAAAGGTACACCAGTAGCTTCGAAGAGGATGGTTCCAGGCTTGATAACTGCTACCCAATATTCAGGAGCACCTTTACCTTTACCCATACGTACTTCAGCAGGCTTCTTAGTGATAGGTTTGTCAGGGAAAATTCTGATCCAAACCTGACCTTCTCTTTTCATTGCTCTTGTCATAGCGATACGAGCTGCCTCGATCTGACGAGAGGTGATCCATCCTGCTTCCAGGGACTTGATGCCAAAGTTGCCAAAAGCGAGCGTATGCCCTCTTTGTGCAATGCCTTTGACACGGCCCTTTTGCATTTTTCTATATTTAGTTCTTTTCGGCTGTAACATGATTTCTCACTTATCGGTGAAAATTAGTTATTTCTTTTTCTGCGTCTAGGACCTCCGTCTCTCTTAGGACCAGCATTTCTTGGGCCTTTTGGCTCATTAGCTGCACCTTGATTAGGAGACAAGTCTCTCTTACCGTACACTTCACCTTTGAAGATCCACACTTTGATACCGATAATACCGTAAACAGTCAATGCTTCGGAAATAGCGTAATCAATGTCGGCTCTCAATGTGTGTAGAGGAATACGACCCTCTTTGTACATTTCAGAACGGGCCATTTCGGCACCACCTAAACGACCAGAAAGTTTTACTTTGATTCCTTCTGCTCCCACTCTCATGGATGCTGCAATGGCTTGTTTCATTGCTCTTCTGAAGGAAATTCTAGCCTGAAGCTGCTGAGCGATAGACTCACCTACTAACTTGGCATCCAATTCAGGTCTCTTGATTTCGAAGATATTGATTTGAATGTCTTTGTTGGTGATCTTTTTAAGCTCTTCTTTTAGCTTATCTACTTCGGCTCCACCTTTACCAATAACTACACCTGGTCGAGCGGTATGAATGGTAAGTGTGATTCTCTTAAGCGTACGCTCAATGATCACCTTAGCAATCCCACCCTTAGGAATTCTGGCAAGGACGTACTTACGGATTTGCTGATCTTCGTATAGTTTTTCAGCGAAGTCTTTCCCACCATACCAGTTGGAATCCCAGCCTTTGACTACACCAAGTCTAAATCCTATTGGGTTAATCTTTTGTCCCATAGTCTGTTCTTAATTTGCCTTTTCGTTTGTTTCTACTACATCAGCGGTAACATCCTCAGCATTGAAAGCATCAATTACTAGGGTTACATGATTGGATCTTTTGCGGATTCTGTGACCACGACCCTGAGGAGCAGGTCTCAATCTCTTAAGAGATCTACCTTCATCCACCATGATGGTTTTCACATATAGATCAGCTTCTTCAAGCTTTGCATCAGGATTTTTTGCCTGCCAGTTTGCCACTGCAGAAAGAAGAAGTTTTTCCAATTTCATGGCTCCATGATTAGGAGTAAACTTCAAAATGCTGAGCGCCAATCCCACTCTTTTGCCTCTGACCAAGTCAGCCACCAAACGCATTTTGCGTGGGGAAGTAGGAACATTATTTAATCTTGCTATTGCTTCCATGATTATCTCTTTCCTTTATCTTTTTTGGCAATGTGGCCTCTGAAATTTCTGGTAGGAGCAAATTCACCTAGCTTGTGACCTACCATGTTGTCTGTTACAAATACCGGGATGAATTTATTTCCGTTATGCACAGCGAAGGTATGTCCTACGAAATCTGGAGAAATCATGGATCTTCTTGACCAAGTCTTGATGACGGATTTCTTTCCGGACTCGTTCATAGCATCCACTTTTTTCGCTAGATGGTGCTCGATATAAGGACCTTTTTTTAATGAACGTGCCATAATTATTTAGATCTTTTGCTAACGATGAACTTGTTTGAATACTTCTTAGGTGATCTGGTTTTCTTACCTTTAGACAACAAGCCCTTACGGGATCTTGGATGTCCACCGGAAGATCTACCTTCACCACCACCCATTGGGTGATCTACTGGGTTCATAGCTACACCTCTTACTCGAGGTCTTACTCCTAACCATCTCTTACGACCGGCTTTACCCAACACTACGTTCATGTGGTCTCCGTTGGAAACTGTACCTACAGTCGCCATACAAACACCCAAAACGAGTCTCATCTCTCCGGATGGAAGTTTGATGGTCACATATTTACCCTCACGGGCAACAATCTGTGCATAACCACCAGCACTTCTTACCATTGCAGCACCTTTACCTGGTTTCAATTCCACGCAGTGTACAATAGTACCCATTGGGATATTCATCAAGTGCATTGCGTTACCCACTTCAGGAGCAACTTGCTCACCGGAAATCACTGTTTGTCCCACTTGCAAACCTTCCGGGGCGATAATGTAGGCTTTAGCACCGTCAGCATAATATAGTAGGGCTAGACGAGCTGTTCTGTTTGGATCGTACTCGATTGCCTTTACGGTAGCAGGTACACCAAACTTATTTCTTTTAAAGTCAACTACTCTGAGTCTTCTTTTATGACCACCACCCATATAGCGGGCAGTCATTTTGCCTTCATTATTTCTACCGCCTGACTTCTTAATAGGAGCAAGAAGAGATTTTTCCGGCGTTGACTTGGTAATCTCGTCAAACGCTGGAGCTACTCTGAATCTTGTTCCTGGAGTTACAGGCTTCAATTTTTTAATTGCCATGATATTGATTCAATTAAATTTCTCCGTAAAAATCAATTACCTCTCCATCAGCTACTTGCACGATTGCTTTTTTGAAAGCGTTAGTGAAGCCTGATACGATTCTTGTCTTGGTGTATCTTGTCTTATGCTTCGCAGCATATCTCATGGTTCTTACTGATACCACTTTCACACCATATGCTTTTTCTACAGCATTCTTGATTTCTGGTTTCTTTGCGGTTTTCTCCACAATGAATCCATAAACGCCTTTTTCGTTCATGGCAGAAATCTTTTCTGTAATCAAAGGCTGCTTTAGAATATCCATTGTCTTATTTCGATAAAATGGTTTCCAATTTACTTACAGAATCTTCACAGATCACCAAGTGATCAGCATTCAGAAGCTGGTAAGTATTTACATCATTCACAGTCACAACTTTCGCCTTAGGAAGGTTTCTGCTGGATAGGTAAACGTTCTTGTTATCTTCAGGGAGAACCAAAAGCGTCTTCTTATCGGATAGCGCCAATCCATTAAGCAAAGCCAGATAGTTTTTAGTTTTTGGAGCATCAAAAGAGATGTTTTCTAAAACTGAAAGGCTGTTATCTTTCACTTTGTAGGAAAGAGCAGATTTTCTGGCTAGTTGTTTTACTTTCTTATTCAATTTGAAAGAGTAGTCTCTTGGCTTAGGACCAAAAACTCTACCTCCACCTCTGAAAAGCGGGGATTTCAAAGATCCAGCTCTAGCACCACCGGTACCTTTTTGCTTTTTGATCTTCTTGGTAGATCCTGCTACTTCATTTCTTTCTTTAGACTTATGAGTACCCTGTCTCTGATTAGCCAGGTACTGTTTTACATCCAGATAGATAGCGTTGTCATTTGGCTCGATTGCGAAAATCTCGTCAGACAATTGCACCTTTCTTCCGGTGTCTTCTCCTTTTTGATTAATTACTGCTAATTCCATGGCTTACTTCTCTAGAATTACATAAGAATTTTTTGGACCTGGTACTGAACCGGACACCAGAAGGAGATTTTGCTCAGCGTAAATTTTCAATACTCTGAGGTTCAATACTTTCACTCTGTCACCACCGGTTCTTCCAGCCATTCTCATACCCTTGAATACGCGGGATGGCCAAGAACAAGCACCAATGGAACCTGGGTGTCTCTGTCTGTTGTGCTGACCGTGAGTTTGTCCACCCACACCACCAAAACCATGACGCTTCACTACACCCTGGAAGCCTTTACCTTTAGAAGTACCGATAGCATCGACGAAGTCACCTTCTACGAATACCTCTCCGGCCTTCACAGTAGCTCCTAGATTTACCTGGCCTTCAAACTCGACCCGGAAATCACGGAACTCAACAACTTTGTGCTTCGGCGTTGTACCTGCCTTTTTAAAGTGACCTATCAGTGGCTTAGGAGTGTTTTTCTCCTTACGCTCACCGTAGGCCAACTGCACTGCGTTGTACCCGTCTGTTTCAACGTTTTTTACTTGCGTCACTACGCAAGGACCAGCTTCTATTAGCGTGCATGCGACATTACGTCCATCGGCACTAAAAATGCTAGTCATTCCTACTTTTTTTCCAATTATACCAGACATCTTTTATAAGATAATTTGATAATCCACAAGCATTTATACGCTTGGGCCCTTTTTAAGGACTGCAAAGTTACTGAAATAAAATTCTGCAACAAACCCCAACTCCTATATTTTCAAACATTTAGAAAATATTTCATTTGGAATTTGCCCTTTGGCCAGTCCAAAGGCCAATGAATCGTTGTTAATTTTTAAAAAAACAAAAGACCTGCATAGAAATGCAGGTCTGATGAGTTTGAGTTTTCAGGTTTTATCAAACCTTGATCTCTACATCCACTCCGCTTGGAAGTTCGATTTTCATCAAAGCATCCACAGTTTTAGAAGAGTTAGAGTAGATATCTACCAATCGCTTATAAGTACAAAGCTGATACTGGTCTCTTGCTTTCTTGTTTACGTGTGGGGATTTCAACACGGTAAACTTTTCTTTTTTGGTTGGCAATGGGATAGGTCCCACTACTACAGCACCAGTAGCTTTTACAGCTTTCACGATCTTCTCTGATGACTTGTCCACCAGGCTGTGATCGTATGATTTTAGTTTTATTCTAATTTTCTGATTCATCGCAAATATTGATTAGGCTTTCTGACCTTTTACGTTAGCAATTACAGTCTCCGCTATGTTGTTTGGCACTGGCTCATAGTGAGAGAATGTCAACGAAGCAGTAGCTCTACCGGAAGAGATAGTTCTCAAATCGGTGATATAACCAAACAGTTCAGATAAGGGAACAGACGCTTTGATTACGGAAGAAGTACCTTTGGTATCCATTCCTTTCATCAAACCTCTTCTTCTGTTCAAGTCACCGGTGATAGGACCAGTGTATTCATCTGGAGTAACCACGTCTACTGACATGATTGGCTCTAGTAACTGAGGCTTACATTTTTTAGCAGCTTCTTTGAATCCGATTCTAGCAGCCAATTCAAAAGATAGTGCATCTGAATCGACGTCGTGGAAAGAACCGTGGAACAATCTAACCTTCATAGACTCGATAGGATAACCTGCCAAAGGACCATTCTTCATAGCTTCAGCAAATCCTTTCTGGATAGATGGAATAAATTCTTTTGGAATTACACCACCCACGATTCCGTTTACGAAATCCAATCCCGGTTTGATTTCTCCTGTTTCCGGATCTGGATCTTTTGGACCCAATTCGAATACGATATCGGCAAATTTACCTTTACCACCAGTTTGCTTCTTGTAAACTTCTTTGTGTTCTACTGAACCAAACAAAGCTTCTTTGTAAGCAACCTGAGGAGCACCTTGGTTAATTTCAACTTTGAATTCACGCTTCAATCGGTCGATGATGATATCCAAGTGAAGTTCACCCATACCTCTCAAGATAGTCTGGCCAGTTTCGTGGTCAGTGTTTACTTGAAGAGTTGGATCTTCTTCTACCAATTTGGCGATAGCCATACCTAGTTTATCAACATCCGCCTGAGTTTTAGGCTCAATTGCGTAACCGATAACTGGCTCAGGGAAGATCATGGACTCTAATACAACCTTACGCTTTTCGTCGCAAAGAGTATCTCCAGTCTTGATATCTTTAAATCCTACTACTGCACCGATATCACCGGCAACCAATCTTTCGATTTGGTTTTGCTTGTTGGCATGCATTTGGAATACTCTGGAGATACGCTCCTTGTTTCCAGAACGGCTATTGAATACATAAGACCCAGACTCAAGAATACCTGAGTAAGCTCTTACGAAACAAAGTCTACCTACGAATGGGTCAGTAGCAATTTTAAAGGCCAAACCAGCAAATGGTTCAGACTCATCTGGAGCGATTCTTACATCTTTCTCCTCGTCATTCAAATCATGAGCGATGATATCATCTTTGTCCAATGGAGAAGGAAGCAATTCCATCACCAAGTCCAACATGGTTTGAACACCTTTATTTTTGAAAGAAGATCCACATACCATAGGGACAATTTTCATGTCAATGGTTGCTTGTCTTAAAGCATTGAGGATTTCTTCTTCAGTGATTGAGTTTGGATCTTCGAAGAACTTCTCCATCAAAGACTCATCGTAGTCAGCAACAGCCTCAAGCAAATGCTCTCTCCACTGTTCAACTTCCTCTTTCAAGTCTTCAGGAATAGGAACTACTTCGTAAGTCATTCCCATATCCTCTTCGTTCCAAACGATACCTCTATTGTTGATCAAATCAACTACTCCTTTGAATTTGTCTTCAGAACCGATAGGAATCTGCAATGGAACAGCATAGCTACCCAACATTTCCTTCACCTGCTTACAAACTTCCAAGAAGTTAGCTCCTGCACGGTCCATTTTATTAACGAACCCGATACGAGCTACTTTATAATTATCAGCTAATCGCCAGTTGGTCTCAGACTGTGGCTCAACGCCGTCCACAGCACTGAACAGGAAAACCAATCCATCCAATACTCTTAGGGAACGGTTTACCTCAACGGTAAAGTCAACGTGTCCTGGAGTATCGATGATGTTGATTTGATATTTCTGATCTCTGTAGTTCCAAAAAACGGTAGTAGCAGCAGAAGTAATGGTGATACCTCTTTCCTGCTCCTGAGCCATCCAGTCCATAGTAGCAGCACCGTCGTGTACTTCACCTATTTTGTGGGAAACTCCAGAGTAAAAAAGGATTCGCTCTGTGGTAGTCGTTTTACCGGCATCAATGTGAGCGGCGATACCGATATTTCTGGTGTATTTTAAATCTCTTTTCGCCATCCTAATTAAAATCTAAAGTGAGAGAATGCTTTGTTGGCTTCTGCCATTCTGTGCGTATCATCTTTCTTCTTTACTGCAGCGCCTTCGCCTTTTGCAGCAGCGATGATTTCGCCAGCAAGTCTATCCATCATGGTTTTCTCACCTCTTTTTCGAGCATAGTTGATCATCCACTTGATTCCAAGGGCCATCTTTCTTTCAGGTCGGACTTCCATTGGAACTTGGAATGTAGCACCACCAACTCTACGACTCTTCACCTCTACGGATGGAGCAATATTGTTAAGCGCTTTTTTCCAAACTTCAAGACCATTCTCACCTACTTTGGATTCTACCTTTTCTACTGCATCGTAGAAAATCTTGTAAGCAATACTCTTCTTCCCATCTACCATCAGACAGTTCACAAACTTGGTAACCAAGGTATCATTGAACTTTGGATCAGGAAGAATATATCTCTTCTTTGGTTTCGCTTTTCTCATTTCTTCTTAAACATTAAATAAATTACTTTTTGGCTGGAGCAGCCTTAGGTCTTTTAGCACCGTACTTGGAGCGACCTTGCTTACGGTCTTTTACTCCTGCAGTATCCAATGCACCGCGGATGATGTGATATCTTACACCTGGTAGATCCTTCACACGACCACCTCTGATCAATACGATTGAGTGCTCTTGCAAATTGTGACCTTCACCTGGAATGTAAGCGTTCACTTCTTTTCCATTTGTCAATCTCACCCTTGCCACCTTTCTCATAGCTGAGTTAGGCTTTTTAGGGGTAGTAGTGTACACTCTGGTACAAACCCCTCTTCGCTGAGGACAAGCGTCCAAAGCTCTTGATTTAGATTTGGTTTCCAGCGTTGTTCTACCTTTTCTTACTAACTGTTGAATAGTAGGCATTAACTGATAAAATTTAGTTTTCCTGTAAACTGTTAAATTTTGGACTGCAAAGGTAGAAAAAGTAATAAGACAAACAAAATTAAGCAGTTATATTTTTGTTATGCCTCTCCGGGCGTACCAAAGGTGATCGGGAACTCCGGAGCACCTCCATTTTGGTTGATTTTACCAAATGCAGCCTCATACTTTTCTATATTATCCTTCAATGCTGCCAATAATCTTTTGGCATGATCCGGAGTCACTATAATTCTTGACTTCACCTTTGCCTTTGGAACTCCCGGCATCAAACGGATAAAGTCAATCACAAATTCTGAATTGGAATGGGCAATCATAGCCAAATTGGAATATACTCCTTCAGCAACTTCCTCTGAAAGCTCTACATTGATCTGTTGATCTGGTCTGTTTTGTCCTTTTTCGTCACTCATTTTATTGGGATTAAAAAAGGCCTGTACGCATACAGGCCTTTCCGTTTATAAACTCACTATGTATTATAAAATCGCTTCACTAGATCTGCGAGTGGATTTTTCCATGTTTTCAGAAAGCTTATCATACTCTTCCTGAGATCCAACGATCAAGTTTTGCAACCTTCTCTGACCTGTACCGGCCGGAATTAGGTGACCTACGATCACGTTTTCTTTCAATCCGAGTAGCTCATCTCTCTTACCTCTGATAGCTGCTTCAGAAAGTACTTTGGTAGTTTCCTGGAAGGAAGCTGCTGAAATAAATGATTCTGTACCCAAAGAAGCTGCTGTGATACCTTGAAGTGTAGGAGCAGAAACCGCAGTTTCAGCATCTCTCACCTGTACCAATTTCAGGTCTTTACGCTTCAAGCTGGAGTTTTCATCTCTCAGTCTTCTTGAAGAAATAATCATACCTGGCTTCAAAGTGCTAGAGTCTCCAGCATCCATCACCACTTTCTTATCTAGGATATTGTCATTTTCCTCACGGAAAGCCCACTTATCTACTACCTGTCCTTGCAAGAATCCAGTATCTCCAGCATCAAGAATTTCAACTTTCTGCATCATTTGAGATACAATCACCTCAATGTGCTTATCATTGATCTTCACACCCTGAAGTCTGTAAACTTCCTGAATTTCATTTACCAAATATTCCTGAACGGCAGTTGGTCCTTTAATGGATAGGATATCATTTGGAGTAATTGCTCCATCTGACAATGGCTCACCCGCACGGATGAAGTCATTTTCCTGAACCAAGATATGCTTGGAAAGAGATACCATGTACTTCTTAATCACCCCATCCTTAGACTCGATGATAATTTCTCTGTTACCTCTCTTGATTCCGCCGTAAGTTACCACACCGTCGATTTCAGAAACCACAGCCGGGTTGGATGGGTTACGTGCCTCAAACAATTCAGTTACTCTTGGAAGACCACCGGTAATATCTCTTGTCTTACCCACGGATCTTGGGATTTTCACCAATACCTGTCCAGCCTTCACCTTATCTCCAATTTCAACAGCCAAGTGAGCTCCCACTGGAATATTGTATGCTTTGGAATCCTCTCCGTAGTCTACAATAATTGCAGGGTTCTTGGTTCTGTCTTTGGTATCGATGATAACTTTTTCACGGAATCCAGTCTGATCATCGGCAACTTCTTTGTAAGTGACACCCTCTACAATAGACTCAAAGTCAACTTTGCCGTCGAATTCAGAAAGAATTACGGCGTTGTATGGATCCCAAGTACATAAAGAATCACCTTTGGCGATTTTCTGACCATCTTTCACGTTCAATAATGCTCCGTAAGGCACGTGGTTTGAAACCAAAGTCTTACCGGATTTCACATCATTGATTTTTATTTCTCCGGATCTACCCATTACAACTGTAACTGGTTCACCGTCTTTATTGGTAGTTTCGATTAGTCTTAATTCCTCATCGAATTCTACTACACCTTCGAATTTAGCATTGATGCTCGCCTCTACAGCCATGTTGGAAGCAGTACCCCCTACGTGGAATGTTCTTAGCGTCAACTGTGTACCTGGTTCACCGATAGACTGCGCTGCAATAACTCCTACTGACTCACCTGCCTGTACCATATTACCGGTAGCAAGGTTACGTCCATAGCATTTAGAACAAACCCCTCTTCTGGTTTCGCAAGTCAAGACAGATCTTATCTCAACCTCTTCAACAGCTGATTCATCTACTCTCTTCGCAATTTCGTCGTCGATTTCAACTCCTGCCGGAACGATCAATTCGTCTGTAAGCGGGTCGTAAACATCATGAACAGATACTCTACCCAAGATTCTTTCAGAAAGTGGCTCAACGATTTCGTCGTTGTCTTTCAATGGCTGAACAACCAAACCTCTCAAAGTACCGCAATCCTCTTCAGTGACGATCATGTCTTGAGCTACGTCTACCAAACGACGAGTCAAATAACCCGCATCGGCAGTTTTCAAAGCTGTATCCGCAAGACCCTTACGTGCACCGTGAGTGGAGATAAAGTACTCGAGTACGTCCAAACCTTCTTTAAAGTTGGAAAGGATTGGGTTTTCGATGATTTCACCTACTGAACCTTGTAAGTTTTTCTGAGGCTTAGCCATCAGACCTCTCATACCACCCAGCTGACGAATTTGCTCTCTTGAACCTCTAGCTCCGGAGTGCATCATCATGTAGATAGCATTGAATCCCTGCTTGTCCTCCTCCATCTTCTTCATCAGATTATTAGTCAAATGAGAGTTGGTACGAGTCCAAATATCAATTACTTGGTTATATCTTTCGTTGTCTGTGATCAGACCCATCAAGTAGTTATTCCAAACCTGATCTACCTCTTCTTTCGCTTTGGCGATCATTGGCTCTTTTTCCTCAGGGATGATTACATCGTTAAGACCCATTGACAAACCACCTTGGTAAGCCATCTGGAATCCTAGATGCTTGATATCATCCAAGAACTGGGCAGTACGTGCAATACCACAAACTTTCACTACTTGAGCGATAATCTGCTGAAGCTTTTTCTTAGTCAAAAGCTCGTTTACATATCCTACCTCAGCCGGAACAAACTGGTTGAAGATCAAACGTCCTGCAACTGTATCGATGATTTGGCTGGTAATTTCCCCATCCTCACCTCTTACAGGTACTTTACACTTGATGTTCGCATGCTTGGAAATCTGTCCTTCATTCAAAGCAATAATTACTTCCTCTTGGCTGTAGAAAGTCATTCCTTCACCTGGAACTGGCTCTTCAGGAGTAGACTTCTTGCCTTTGGTTACATAATACAGACCCAAAACCATGTCTTGAGAAGGTACCGTAATCGGTGCTCCGTTGGCAGGGTTCAAGATATTATGAGAGGAAAGCATTAATGTAGAGGCTTCCAAGATAGCTTCATGTCCAAGTGGTACGTGAACCGCCATTTGGTCACCGTCAAAGTCAGCGTTGAATGCTGTACACACTAATGGGTGCAACTGAATCGCTTTTCCTTCGATCAATTTTGGCTGGAATGCCTGGATACCCAATCTGTGAAGAGTTGGGGCACGGTTCAAAAGAACAGGGTGTCCTTTCAATACGTTTTCCAAAATATCCCAAACCACTGGATCTTTACGATCCACAATTTTCTTAGCTGATTTTACTGTCTTCACAATACCTCTTTCAATCAGTTTTCTGATGATAAAAGGTTTGAAAAGCTCAGCTGCCATATTTTTAGGAAGACCGCACTCGTGAAGCTTCAATTCTGGCCCTACTACGATCACAGAACGACCGGAGTAATCCACACGCTTACCGAGCAAGTTTTGACGGAAACGACCTTGCTTACCTTTCAACATATCAGAAAGGGATTTCAATGCTCTGTTTCCATCAGATCTTACCGCATTTACTTTTCTGGAGTTATCGAAAAGAGAATCCACAGCTTCCTGCAACATACGCTTTTCGTTTCTCAAGATTACTTCTGGAGCTTTGATGTCTATCAATCTCTTCAGACGGTTGTTTCTGATGATTACTCTTCTGTACAAGTCATTCAAGTCAGAAGTAGCGAATCTACCGCCATCCAATGGCACCAATGGACGCAATTCCGGTGGAATCACAGGAACCATTCTTACCACCATCCACTCAGGACGGTTTTCGATTCTAGTTCTTGCATCACGGAATGCTTCTACTACCTTCAAACGCTTCAAGGCTTCTGCCTTACGCTGCTGAGAGGTATCTGTAGCTGCTTGGTGACGAAGAGAATAAGAAAGATCATCCAAGTCCAATCTAGCCAACAACATTTCCAAAGCCTCAGCACCCATTTTGGCGATGAATTTATTTGGATCGTCATCATCTAGCATATGATTTTCCTTAGGAAGCTTATCCATGATATCCAAATACTCATCTTCAGTTAAGAAGTCTAGGTATTGGATTCCATCCTCAGCTTTTATACCTGGCTGAACAACTGCATATCGCTCATAATAAACGATTTGGTCCAACTTTTTGGTAGGAAGACCCAACAAGTAACCAATCTTGTTAGGCAAAGATTTGAAGTACCAGATGTGTGCAACAGGAACCACTAACTCAATGTGACCCATTCGCTCACGACGTACTTTCTTTTCAGTCACCTCTACCCCACAACGGTCGCAGATGATGCCTTTATATCTGATGCGCTTGTATTTACCACAATGACACTCCCAGTCTTTCACTGGACCAAAGATTCTCTCACAGAACAGACCACCCATTTCTGGCTTGTAAGTTCTGTAATTGATAGTCTCTGGCTGGGTCACCTCTCCATTTGAACTATCCAGAATAGATTCCGGGGAAGCCAAACTGATGGTGACTCTCGAAAAGTCATTGTTTAGTTTTTTGTTTTTTCTGAACGCCATAGTTTTTTGAAAGATATATGAAGGGCAGTTTGACCTGCCCTATTGAGCCAATTTAATCTAAGGTAATTTCAAGAGCCAAGCCTCTCAGTTCATGAACCAATACGTTGAATGATTCAGGGATGTTAGGCTTAGGAAGGTTTTCACCCTTCACAATTGCTTCATAAGCTTTCGCTCTACCGATTACGTCATCAGATTTTACTGTCAGGATTTCCTGAAGTACGTGAGATGCACCGAATGCTTCAAGAGCCCAAACCTCCATCTCTCCGAATCTCTGACCACCAAACTGGGCTTTACCACCCAATGGCTGCTGAGTAATCAAAGAGTAAGGTCCGATAGATCTTGCGTGCATCTTATCATCAACCAAGTGACCAAGCTTTAACATGTAAGCTACACCTACAGTCACAGGCTGATCGAATTTAGCTCCGGTCAATCCATCATATAGGTAGGTACGTCCATAAGAAGGCAATCCAGCAGCATCCAATTCAGCAGAAACCTCTTCCATAGAAGCTCCATCGAAAATCGGAGTAGCATATTTTTTACCTAATTTTTGTCCGGCCCAAGCCAATACTGTTTCGAAAATCTGTCCGATGTTCATTCGAGAAGGTACACCCAATGGGTTCAGAACGATATCCATTGGAGTTCCGTCTTCCAAGAAAGGCATGTCTTCGTCTCTTACGATTCTGGCAACAATACCTTTGTTACCGTGACGACCAGCCATCTTATCACCCACTTTCAGCTTACGCTTCTTAGCGATGTAAACTTTAGCAAGCTGAACGATACCTGCTGGTAACTCGTCTCCAACTTCCAAAGTGAATCTTTCTCTCTTGAATCTACCACTGATCTCATTTCTTGAGTTAGTGTAGTTTTTCACCAATTGAACAATCAGATTGTTGGTGTGTGCATCATCAGTCCAATCATCCAAGATGATATCAGAAATCAAATTCGCCTCTTCAGGAACATTGTAGTTAGACTCATCTCTGTAAGGGTTCTTAGCAGGGAATAAGTTGTTTTCAATGTTCTTCGCGTTGAACTTCATTCCTTTGGAGATGATCTCATCACCAAACTTATGCTTCACTCCCAAAGAAGTCTTACCATCCAATATAGTTACCAGCTTATTGATCATTCTGGCTCTGATGCCCAAAAGATCTTTGGAATACTTAGCTTTCAGTTTTTCAACCTCTGCCTTAGCTTTAGCTCTATTGTCTTTGTCCTTCTTAGGTCTGGAGAACAATTTGGTCTCGATTACCACACCATTCAAGGATGGAGAAGCTTTCAAAGAAGCATCTTTCACATCACCAGCTTTATCACCGAAGATTGCTCTTAGCAATTTCTCTTCAGGAGTTGGATCTGTTTCACCCTTTGGAGTAATCTTACCAATAATGATATCTCCTTCTTTTACTTCAGCACCTACTGCAATGATACCGTTTTCGTCCAAATGCTTCACTGCATCTTCAGAAACGTTAGGAATTTCAGAAGTTAATTCTTCTTCTCCACGCTTGGTATCTCTTACCTCTAGCTGGAATTCTTCAACGTGGATGGAAGTAAAGATATCTTCACGAACTACTCGCTCAGAAATTACAATCGCATCCTCGAAGTTGTATCCTTGCCAAGGCATGTAGGCAACTTTCAAGTTTTTACCCAAGGCTAACTCACCATTGTTGGTAGAGTAACCTTCCACCAATACCTGACCTTTTTCAATTCTCTGACCCTTCAAAACTAAAGGAGTCAAGTTGATGGTAGTATCTTGGTTGGTTCTTCTGAACTTAATCAGATCGTAGGTTTTGTATTCATCTGTGAAATTCACCAACAACTCATCATCTGACAAGTCATACTTAATGGTGATTTTCTTAGCATCTACATAATCAACTACACCGTCAGCCTCTGCAATAATCAAAGATCTGGAGTCAATAGCAGCTTTTGCTTCTAAGCCTGTACCTACGATAGGTGCTTCAGCTTTCAACAATGGAACTGCCTGACGCTGCATGTTGGATCCCATCAATGCACGGTTCGCATCATCATGCTCCAAGAATGGAATCAAAGATGCCGCAACAGATACAATTTGGTTTGGAGCAACGTCCATGTAGCTGATTTCAGAAGGCTCCAACACTGGGAAGTCACCTTCAAATCTTGCTTTTACTCGCTCATTTACGAAAGTTCCTTTTTCATCCAAAGGAGCATTTGCCTGAGCAATGTTATGGTCATCTTCTTCTTCTGCAGTCAAGAATACAATATCCTCCTGCTTCATACCCACTTTACCTTCTTTCACCTTTCTATAAGGTGTTTCAAGGAATCCCATGGAGTTTACTTTTGCGTGAACGCAAAGAGAAGAAATCAAACCGATGTTTGGACCTTCCGGAGTTTCGATAGTACAAAGACGACCATAGTGTGTATAGTGAACGTCACGAACCTCGAAACCCGCTCTTTCTCTGGATAGACCACCTGGACCCAAAGCAGAAAGTCTACGCTTGTGCGTCAACTCTGCCAATGGATTGGTTTGATCCATGAACTGAGAAAGCTGGTTGGTACCGAAGAAAGAGTTGATTACTGAGGAAAGCGTACGAGCGTTGATCAAATCAACTGGTTTGAAGTCTTCGTTGTCACGTACGTTCATACGCTCACGGATTGTTCTGGCCATTCTCGCCAAACCAACTCCAAACTGGCTGTAAAGCTGCTCCCCTACAGTTCTTACTCTTCTATTGGAAAGGTGATCGATATCATCGACTACTGCTTTAGAGTTGATCAAACCGATCAAATATTTCACGATGGAAATAATATCCTCTTTAGTCAATACGATTTTCTCAGCCTCGATGTCCAGACCCAATTTTTTATTAATTCTGTATCGGCCTACTTCACCTAAGTCATATCGCTTATCAGAGAAGAAAAGAGAGTGAATCACCTCACGGGCAGTAGCCTCATCAGGAGCTTCAGTGTTTCTCAATTGACGGTAAATTACTTCTACCGCTTCTTTCTCTGAGTTAGAATTATCTTTTTGAAGTGTATTGTAGATGATAGAGTAATCGGCAATGTTTACATCCTCTCTGTGAAGAATGATAGACTTAGAGCCAGAGTCCAAAATCATTTCAATATCCTCATCTGTCAAAACGGTATCACGCTCAAGCAATACTTCGTTTCTATCGATGGAAACTACCTCACCTGTATCTTCATCTACGAAGTCTTCAACCCATGTTCTCAAAACTCTAGCAGCTAATTTTCTGCCTGCAGCTTTTTTCAAAGCAGTTTTGGTTGCCGATACTTCTTCGGATAGGCCAAATAAATCCAAAATGTCTTTATCTGAACCGTAACCGATAGCTCTTAGCAGGGTAGTTACAGGAAATTTCTTCTTACGATCGATGTAAGCATACATGACATTGTTGATGTCAGTAGCAAACTCAATCCAAGAACCCTTGAAAGGAATGATACGGGCAGAGTATAATTTCGTACCATTAGTGTGCTTACTTTGAGCAAAAAATACACCTGGTGATCTGTGCAATTGAGATACAATCACACGCTCTGCGCCATTGATTACAAACGAACCCTTCTCAGTCATGTAAGGCAAGTTGCCTAAGAAAACTTCTTGTTCGATTGTTTCGAAATCCTCATTGTCCTCATCATGGCAAAGCAATCTTAATTTTGCTTTCAAAGGTACTGAGTAGGTCAAACCACGATCTATACATTCACCCACACTATATTTAGGTGGATCCACTGCATAATCGATAAATTCCAAAGTGAAGTTTTCTCTGGAATCAGAGATCGGAAAATTCTCAGAAAACACTTTGAATAATCCGTCAGCCCGGCGCTTTTCTGCAGGCGTATCCAGCTGGAAGAAATCTTTGAAAGACTGCAACTGAATATCGAGAAAATCCGGATAGTCTTTGACCACCTTAATGGAGGAGAAACTTTTCCTTTCGGTTTGATTCTTGATAGCCAAGGTAGTGTATGTTTATAGTGAAATTAAATAACGAAATATTAATATTTTCGCAAGAAATAATGCAATTTTTTACCTGTGCATAAACAGGAAAAGACCTGACTTGTATAGTCAGGTCTTAGGGCTAAACCTAAACCAGATGGTTCGGTTTCGCCAAATTATTTGATCTCTACTTCAGCACCAGCTTCTTCTAGAGACTTCTTCAAGCCTTCAGCTTCGTCTTTAGCGATACCTTCTTTCAAAGCTTTAGGAGCAGAATCCACTAGGTCTTTAGCTTCTTTCAAGCCAAGTCCAGTCAATTCTTTTACAAGCTTAACTACTGCAAGTTTCTGACCGCCAGCTGCCTTCAAGATAACGTCAAAAGAAGTCTTCTCTTCTTCTGCAGCGCCACCGTCAGCACCACCAGCAGCAGGACCTGCAACAGCAACTGCCGCAGCAGCTGGTTCGATTCCGTACTGATCCTTAAGGATATCTGTCAATTCTTTAACCTCTTTTACAGTCAAGTTTACCAACTGATCTGCAAGTTGTGTAAGATCTGCCATCGTATTATTAATTTAAATTTTTCGTGATTTGTGATTGAATTGAAGTATTATTTTTCTTCTCTGCTTTCAAGGGCCTTAAGCACACCAGCGATGTTGTTTTGGCCACTTTGCAATGCAGAGATGAGGTTCATTGCAGGAGACTGTAGCAAACCGATAAGGTCGCCCAACAACTCTTGCTTTGATTTAAGATTAGAAAGCATTTCAAGGTTTGCTTCACCTACGAAAACATCCGTATCGATAGAAGCACCTTTGAATTTTGGTCTCGTCTCTTTTTTACCTAGTTTTTTTCTGAAATCCAGCAATACTTTTGCTGGCAGGTTACTGGTCTCTTTGGAGAAAATAATTCCAGAGAATCCTTTCAATGAACTATCCAACTGAGAGAAGTCTGCATCCAGATTTTCCAAAGCTTTCTTGATCAATGTGTTTTTGTACACTTTATACTCAACACCCTTCTCAAAACAAGCTCTTCTGAAAGCGTTCACTTCCTTCACACTGAATCCTCCTGCATCTGTGATGTAGAAGAAAGGGTTTTCTCTAAATTTCTCGGTAAGACCGTCGATTATTTCTTTCTTTTCGTCTCTAGTCATGATTATATACCTTGAATACTACCCTTGTCCACTGCGATACCAGGAGACATTGTACTGGATAATGAAATACTCTTGAAATATGTTCCCTTAGAAGATGCCGGCTTAAGCTTGGAGATAGTTAAGATCAACTCTCTCACATTCTCCTGAATTTTTTCAGGGCTGAAAGAAACCTTACCTACGCTCGCGTGAATGATACCGAATTTATCAACTTTAAAGTCGATTTTACCAGCCTTCACTTCTTTTACAGCTTTACCTACTTCTAGAGTTACCGTTCCTGCTTTAGGATTTGGCATTAGACCTCTCGGTCCCAATACTCTACCTAGTCTACCTACTTTTGCCATTACATTAGGCATAGTGATGATGACATCAATGTCAGTCCATCCGCCTTCGATTTTAGCAATGTAGTCGTCCAATCCAACGTAATCTGCACCTGCTTCTTTTGCTTCTGCTTCTTTGTCAGGAGTGCAAAGTACCAATACTTTGATATCTTTACCTGTACCATGAGGAAGGGCAACAACCCCTCTTACCATTTGATCTGCTTTACGAGGATCAACGCCCAAACGAACGTCAACATCGACAGAAGCATCAAACTTCGTCATAGTGATTTCCTTCACGATAGAAGAAGCTGCCTCCAGGGAGTACATTTGGCTTGGGTCGTACTTAGAAAGAGCTTCTTTTTGCTTTTTTGTTAACTTAGCCATTATTGTTTATTTATACTTCCCAAGGGGCTTTACCAGATACTGTGATTCCCATGCTTCTAGCGGTACCAGCAACCATTTTCATGGCAGATTCCACTTTGAAGGCATTCAGGTCAGGCATTTTTACTTCCGCGATCTCTTTTACCTGATCCCAGGTAACAGATCCTACCTTCTTACGGTTAGGTTCTGCGGAACCGCTTTTAAGTTTCGCAGCTTCCAACAGCATATTTGCAGCCGGAGGAGTTTTTACTACGAAATCAAAAGACTTGTCCGAATAGATAGTAATCAATACTGGCAGCGTCTGTCCCATTTTGTCCTGGGTACGAGCATTGTATTGCTTACAGAACTCCATGATGTTCAAACCCTTGGAACCAAGAGCCGGACCAACTGGAGGTGACGGATTTGCCTGGCCACCTTTCACTTGCAGTTTTAAATAACCAGTGATTTCCTTAGCCATTGCTTAGTCTTGTTTTTCTACTTGTATAAAGTTTAATTCAACAGGAGTATTTCGACCGAAGATCTTGACCATAACATTCAATTTCTTCTTGTCATCAAATACTTCCTCAATAGTCCCGGTAAATCCACTGAAGGGCCCGTCCATTACCTTAACGGACTCTCCGACTATAAATGGTGTATCTAACTTCTCGGCAAACTCATCAATCTCCTCAACCTTTCCTAAAATACGGTTGACTTCTGACTGGCGTAATGGTTCAGGGGTTTTGGAAGCTCCCCCCTGGTTTGATCCAAGAAATCCGATGACGCCCGGAATGCTTGTTATTACGTGATTGGCTTCACCATTGGAGAGATCAGCATTAACTAAAACGTATCCAGGAAAGAAATTTCTTTCTCGAACACGCTTCTTGCCATTACGCATCTCATATACTTTCTCAGAAGGAATCAGGACCTCAGGAATGAATTCTTCAATCTTCTGTCTCTGGATCTCATTGTCCAGATAAGTCTTAGTCTTCTTTTCCTGTCCCGCTACTACTCTGAGTACGTACCATTTATGTTCAGCCATTCTGTAATGTCAATTCAATTAGAATAAATCATAAAACCAAGTCATGATGTTTTCAAATCCTAAATCTATCACACCTATAAATAGGGCGAAGATTAAAGATGCTACCAACACCAATACCGCAGAATTTTGCAGAAATGAAAACTTAGGCCAAGTGACCTTGTTTTTCATCTCATCATACGATTCGAGGACAAAGTTTTTTAGATTCATAGTGTAATAACTTACTGGCACGGGCAGAGAGATTCGAACTCCCATCAACGGTTTTGGAGACCGCTATTCTGCCATTGAACTATGCCCGTGTGAATGAACGCTCCGCTAATGGGAACGCAAAATTAGAGATAACTCTCTTAAGAAACAAATGCGATCCCAAAAAACTTCAGGATCGCATTGTATATTAAAGATTCAGATGATTAGTCTAGAATTTCAGTTACCTGACCTGCACCTACTGTTCTACCACCTTCTCTGATAGCGAATCGAAGACCTTTCTCCAATGCAACTGCATTCAACAAGTTTACTTCGATAGTTACGTTATCACCAGGCATAACCATTTCTACGTTTTCTGGAAGTTTGATCTCACCAGTTACGTCAGTAGTTCTCAAGTAGAACTGAGGTCTGTACTTGTTGAAGAAAGGAGTGTGACGTCCACCTTCTTCTTTAGAAAGTACGTAAACTTCAGCTTTGAAGTGAGCGTGAGGAGTTACTGATCCTGGCTTACAGATGATCATACCTCTCTTGATTTGAGATTTTTCGATACCTCTCAACAATAGACCTACGTTATCACCAGCTTCACCTCTGTCAAGGATCTTACGGAACATCTCAACACCAGTCACAGTTGACTTAAGGCCTTGAGCACCCATACCGATGATATCTACTGGATCACCAGAGTTGATTACACCTCTCTCAATACGTCCAGTAGCTACAGTACCACGACCAGTGATCGAGAATACGTCTTCAACTGGCATCAAGAAGTCTTTGTCGATTAGACGCTCAGGAAGAGGAATGTAAGTATCTACTGCATTCATCAATTCCATTACTGTCTCAACCCACTTCTCTTCACCGTTCAATGCACCAAGTGCAGAACCAGCGATTACAGGGATATTATCACCGTCGAATTCATAGAAAGAAAGAAGTTCTCTGATTTCCATTTCCACAAGCTCAAGAAGCTCTGGATCGTCCACCATGTCTACTTTGTTCATGAATACAACTAGCGCAGGAACACCTACCTGACGAGCCAAAAGGATGTGCTCTCTAGTTTGTGGCATTGGTCCGTCAGTTGCTGCTACCACTAGGATAGCGCCGTCCATCTGAGCAGCACCAGTTACCATGTTTTTAACGTAGTCAGCGTGACCTGGACAGTCTACGTGAGCGTAGTGTCTAGCTTCAGTTTGATATTCTACGTGAGAAGTATTAATAGTAATACCTCTTTCTTTTTCTTCCGGAGCGTTATCAATGGAAGAGAAATCTCTTAGTTCAGAAAGACCTTTTTTTGCCAATACGGTAGTAATGGCGGCAGTCAAAGTTGTTTTGCCATGGTCTACGTGTCCAATCGTACCGATGTTAACGTGCGGCTTGGAACGGTCGAATGTTGCTTTTGCCATGCGTGAAAATCCTCAGTTTAAGTTTAAAGATATGTTTAGATTTAATTTAAAGCCGTTATGAGCCAACGACGGGATTTGAACCCGTGACCCCTTCCTTACCAAGGAAGTACTCTACCCCTGAGCTACGTCGGCTTATGACCCGATGCTTTTCAGAGAAAAGCATAGAGCGGGAGACGAGGCTCGAACCCGCGACCTGCAGCTTGGAAGGCTGCCGCTCTACCAACTGAGCTACTCCCGCTTTTATTAATTTAACCGACTCAGGTGGTACCTTAATCGATCCGGCTACGCCGAATATTTTTTCGCCCTGCAAAACTAGGAAAAAATTTCACATTTAGGCAATTTGTGGGGGAAACAGGATTCGAACCTGTGAAGACATAAGTCAACGGATTTACAGTCCGTCCCAGTTGGCCGCTTTGGTATTCCCCCAACTAGCGCTAAGATTTCAAGTTTTTTTCTTCTCTTGTTGTCTTAACGGATGGCAAAATTATAGCCTTTTCCGAAAGATTCAAAGCATGGATTTTATTTTTAAAAATATTTTATCCCTAAATGCTCCAATTCTTTCTAAATCAATGAATTAATTTTCATCTGAAAGAGCCTGCAGGAAATAATCAAAGTAATTTTTCACTTGGGGCATGCTTTCCTTAGCTGCAATCCTCTTAATTCTGGCCACTACACCCTCATCATCTGCAAAACCCAAGAGTCCTTGGAATGCTCCCAAACGAACAAATACTTGATTACTATTTTCCATTTTGTCAAAAAGAAATGCCAAAGCTTTATCTCTACCTTCCTCAGGAAAGGTCACAAAATATTCCGCATAGTATCCCAGAAAGTAGTACAACCCTTCTCCTTTCAAGGATCTGGCCTTTTGCTCAAACCAATCTCCCTTTCCTTTCTTAGCAGTGTTGAGATAATAATCTGCCATTGGAATCACTATCCTGAAATTATCCTCTCCGGCAAAACGCTCCATAAAATCGTCTCCCGGTCCTTCTTCCCCCAAAGCCACCAAGCCCATCAAGGCCGAACTTGCAATAAGATAAGACTCATCGTTGACATATCTCTTCAGCGCAGCCTGATACTTGAAGGGATCATATGCCCCCAAGACATCAATTGCGCCTGCCCGAACAGAATTCCTGGTATCTCCCTCGGCTATTTCAAAAATCAAATCTTCCAAGTCCTGACTGTCAAGCAACCATTCCGGATGGCTTTGTGTGATTCTTAATGCTAATTCGCGGATAGACCAAAGCTCATCTTTCAAAGCGCTCGGAATCAATTCCTGCAAGACTTCGAAATTTTCCCAAGCTACCAGACTATCCAAAGCCTCATAGCGAGCTACTCCAACTTGCGACTCTAAAAATTGCTTTCTCATGAATGCCGAATCAACTTTGATCGTTTTTTCCAGCAATAGATTTTTTTCCTCATCCCAATAAATCTGATCTACAGGAGTCTGATTCTCTAAGGCAAATTGCTGGAAAGCCTGATTTAACTCAAAACGTTTGCTTTTTCGGCTACCCTCCTCGTACCAACTCACTTCAAAAGGAATTTTGTACAGCGGAAATTCCTTCAAGTCCTGCCTTTGACTGACACTAATCAAAATATTTTCAGGGATGGAATAATCTACCTCAACCTCCAATTCAGGATGGCCTTTATCCAAGAACCACTGATTAAAAAACCAATTCAAGTCCTCTCCAGTGGTTTTTTCGAAAGCTAATCTTAAATCATGCACCTCCACACTGCTCAGCGCATGAGTAGTTAGGTAGTTATTTAAGGATTGAAAAAATAGCTCGTCTCCCACATATTTTCTCAACATATGCAAAATCACACCACCCTTGGAGTAACTATGGGAATCAAACATGTCCTCATTATCCTCATAATAGAAGCGAATCAAATTGACTTTTTTAGACAAGGCCTCCTGAAAATAAGTTTCCTTTTCGGTGATCAGCTTCAGCTTTGCCTCGTCTTTCCCATTTTTATATTCGTTCCAGAGGTATTCTGAATAATTGGCAAAAGCCTCATTAAGCGTCAAATTCGACCAGGATTCTGCGGTAACATAGTCACCAAACCACTGATGAAAGAGTTCATGGGCAATAATATAATCCCATTCAGAATCTATGGCTTCCCGCTCAGTAAGCCGCAACTCTTCCATAAAAATCGAAGCAGTGGTATTTTCCATGGCTCCGGAAACAAAATCTCTTACTACGATTTGATCATATTTTGGCCAAGGGAACTTTACCCCCAATTTTTTTTCAAAAAAGGCTATCATTTCAGGGGTATGGGCAAAGACTTTTGCAGCACCTTTTTCATACCCTTTCTCCACATAATAGGCCAAAGGCAAATCTTCATGCTTCGCTTCCACCTTTCCAAAATCCCCGATGGCAATAGCGGCCAAATAGGGAGCATGAGGAATACGAAGCTCCCATGTATCCTTTCGCATTCCATTATCCAGTTTTTTCTGTTTGGTCAACATCCCATTACTGATAGTCACCAAAGAATCAGCCACTGTTAGGTGAATGGTTTGGGTAAAGCGCTCATTGGGCTTATCAATTGTGGGAAACCACTTGGAATTATGTTCTGTCTCTCCCTGAGTCCAAATCATTCGGGGTTTACCTGGGATCGTGTCCATTGGGTCAATAAAGTACAAACCTTTGGTATCAGTGATAGCCTCCGAACCCTGTCCAGAATTTCTTTCCGGAAATGCCGTGTAGGCGATAGTTAAAAGGAGCGTATCGCCGAGATTTAGAGCTTCAGGAAGATAGATTTCTACCTGCTTTTGATCATAGCGATAATTCAAATTGCTTTCTTGCCCTCGCGTTTTTCCGCCGATCTTCCCCAATTCAAAGTCCTTCGCATCCAGCATAACAGTTTTTTGACTTTTTGCAAAAGGAGTCAAGCTAATCTTAGCGATTCCAATGACGGCAGTTTTTTGATAATCAAAAATTAGATCTAATTCCGTGTGTAGAATATCAACTTTTCGGGTAGCGCTTGCCTGATAATTCAGGAGTTCTCGCTCTTTGCGATTTTTTAATAAGACATATTGAAGCGAATCTTCATTGATTTGCTCAACAGGTGGACTTAAAACCTGAGCGCTTTGACCCGAAGTTTTGCTAGTGGGTTCTGAAGTTTTACAGGCTGAAAAAATCAAAAGCCCCGCCATCAAAAAAAATGAGGCAGGGAATTGCAAAATATTCTTTGGCATCGTAATCATTTATTGGATATTTGGAGAGAAATCTCTTGGAGACTTGAAAGTTCAGGGAGAATTAAAGGCTTAAATTAGCAGGAATGTTTTCAGTTATCATTAAAGACAAGACCTATTCGGTTGAAAAAACCGATCAACACGTCAAAGTTAACGATGAAATTTTTGATTGGGATATGCGATGGATTTCAGATCGAAAGATTCATTTTATCAAAAACCATCAATCCCTTGAAGCAGAGCTGGTTGCTTTGGATCGTGAAAGTAAAACGCTTCAAATCAAATTGAACCAAAAGGTAGTCGAACTGAAGTTAAAAGACCGATTTGATCTATTATTGGAAGAATTGGGAATGGATGCGCTCGAAAATACCGGTATTCAAGACATCAAAGCTCCTATGCCGGGATTGATTCTGGACTTGAAAGTCAAGCCGGGCGATGAGGTCAAAAAAGGAGATGTGGTTTTGATTTTGGAAGCAATGAAGATGGAAAATACCATCAAATCCCCAGGAGATGGAATTGTCAAAGAGATCAAAGTTAACCTAAAACAGAGTGTCGAAAAAAATCAGGTCCTGATTACATTTTAATCAATCCTGCTTGGATTTCCTGTCTAATCCCAGATTCAATCCAAATTTGATTAGCATTCTGAACGGAAGAAATTATATTTGTCGGGTTATTTTGTGTCCAAAGTCAATTGGGCATTCCTTTTAAATCTTTAGAGAAATGAAATATAAACGCATCCTCCTGAAACTGAGTGGAGAAGCCTTGATGGGAGAAAAAAATTACGGAATTGATCCCAACAGGCTGCAGCAGTACACCCAAGAAATCAAAAAAGTAAAAGAGCTGGGAGTAGAAATTGCAATTGTGATTGGAGGAGGAAATATTTTCAGAGGAGTTCAGGCTGAAAAATCGGGGATAGACCGAGTTCAGGGAGATTACATGGGAATGCTTGCTACTTTGATCAATGCTATGGCTTTGCAAAGTGCTTTGGAACAAGCTGGACTATATACCCGTCTGATGTCTGGTATTAAAATTGAATCAGTGTGCGAACCATTTATCAGAAGAAGAGCAATCCGTCACCTTGAAAAAGGCAGAATAGTAATCTTTGGTGCAGGTATTGGTAACCCATATTTTACCACTGATTCTACAGCCAGCTTAAGAGCCATTGAAATTGAAGCGGATGTGGTTCTGAAAGGAACAAGAGTAGATGGCGTTTACACCGCAGATCCTGAGAAAGACAAGACGGCAACTAAGTATCAAACCATTTCTTTCTCCGAGGTTTATGAAAAAAATCTCAATGTCATGGATATGACTGCATTTACACTTTGCCAAGAAAACAATCTACCAATTATCGTATTTGATATGAATAAGGCCGGTAACCTCAGCAGTTTAGTAAAAGGGGAAAATATCGGTACATTGATCACTTCACTGTAAAAACTATGGAAGAAATCGAATTATATCTGGATGAAGCACAGGAACTGATGCAAAAAGCAGTGGATCATACTGCTTCAGAACTATTAAAAATCCGTGCTGGAAAGGCAATGCCTAATATTTTGGATGGAATTTTGGTTCAGTATTATGGAGCCCCTACCCCATTGAACCAGGTATCCTCTGTCACCACGCCAGATGCAAGAACTTTAGCTATCAAGCCTTTTGAAAGAAATATGATCGGCGAAATCGAAAAAGCCATCATAAATTCAGATCTAGGCCTAGCCCCTCAAAACAACGGAGAGATCATCATCCTGACAATCCCGACTTTAACGGAAGAGCGAAGAGTAACTTTGGTAAAGCAGGCCAAGCATGAGTGTGAAAATGGAAAAATTTCCATTCGAACTGTAAGAAAAGACACCAACGAATCCTTAAGAAAGTTGCAAAAAGAAGGAGCTTCTGAGGATGAGGTGAAGAGAGCAGAAGATAAAGTGCAAAAGCTGACAGATCAATACAGCACTAAAATAGATGAGCTTCTTGCTAAGAAAGAAGCAGAGATTATGAAAGTCTAAAAACAGGACAGTACATTAACTTTAAAAAGCCACTTTCGGAAAGAGAGTGGCTTTTTTTGATTGGGGGCAAGAAATCCAATCAACCTGTTTAGCTTTTTGGAGATTACCAAACTCCCAATTTCAGAAATTAGCTAAATTGATGAAGTTAAATTCACATATTTAGCTAAATTTATGAAGTTATACTCATGTATTTAGCTAAATTTGTGAAGTTGATATTATAAGCAATGGAAATCACAAGAAAAATTCTATCCCTTATTCAAAAACAGCTCTTTAAGGGAAAAGTCATCATTCTCTATGGAGCAAGAAGAACTGGCAAGACTACGCTAGTCAAAAAACTTGTGGAAGACAATCCAGATGATTCCGCCTATTTAAATTGCGAGTTGCAAGAAAATCAAGATCTTCTGTCACACACCAATTCGATCCTTTTAAAGGATTTTATTAGCAAAAAAAAATTAATCATTCTGGACGAAGCCCAACACATCCCGCAAATTGGCTTAACCCTTAAAGTTTTGGTGGATACATTTCCTTCAGTCCAAATTGTCGCAACAGGTTCATCTAGCTTTGAACTTTCAAATCAAATCTCTGAGCCTCTAACTGGTAGATCCAGGCAATTTTTATTGCTCCCTTTTTCCTTGCAGGAAATTCATCAGCATTCAGAATTGATAAAACTCAAAAGTGAGCTACCAAACTACCTTCGTTTTGGCTTGTATCCTCAGGTAGTTATGGAAGAAGGGGAAGAAAAAATAGAGGAATTAATAGACATCAGCACAAATTACCTATACAAAGACATATTCCAGTTTGAGTCGGTTAAAAAGCCAGAAATACTTCAAAAACTCTTGAAAGCATTGGCCATGCAGCTTGGGAGTGAATCTTCATTGAATGAGCTAGCGCAAGTTGCAGGAACTAATGTACATACGGTTAGTCGCTATTTAGATCTTTTGGAAAAAGCTTTTGTAATTTTCAGATTACCCGCTTTTAGTAAAAACCTCCGAAAGGAAATTAATAAAAGCCAAAAAATTTACTTTTATGATCTGGGAATTCGAAACGCCATCATTAGGAATTTCAGTGCTTTGGATTTGCGGATGGACTTGGGTGGCTTATGGGAAAATTTTTGTGTCAGTGAACGATTAAAGCACAATCAAAACAACAGAAGGTTTGTCAACACTTACTTTTGGAGAACGTATGACCAACAAGAAATCGATTATATCGAAGAAATAGATGGAATGTTTTTCTGTTTTGAATTCAAATACAATCCTAAGTCCAAATCTAAATTTCCTAAGATTTTCAGCCAAACCTATACCAATTCCAGCTTTCAGGTAATCAGCCCAGATAACTTTTATGAATTATCTGATTTGGGATAGAAAATCCATATTGGATATGAATAAAAGTAGCGATCCCAAATCGCATTCTTCCTGATAATTAACCCTATAAAAATTACCTAAAATTCAAAGCGAGCCATTTTTCAAGTCAACTGATGGATTTTTTTGAAGTTTATGTATCGATATCTTATTAAAAGCCAATTGAAAGCCCAGATTGAAGGCCAACCTTCAGACTGGAAGCTGATATATAAAGTAATTCAATTTGAAAATAAGCCATGTTCAACTCATAAATGCAACGCCGAATTATTGTTTAAGTTTTTATAATGGACTAAGGTAATCAAACTTTATAACGGGTCTGTTATTGATTTTTAATTCTATGGATCGAATTTGTTCCACAGAGTACTGATTTAGGTCTATTCCTTTAGGTAGAAAAGTCCTGATTAACCTAATTCTGTTTTTCATCGTTCCTTTATCCTGAGACCTATAGGGTTTTGTAAAAAAGATTGGCAGGTTGAATTTATCCCTGATTCGCTGGTGGTTGGCGAAGGCTTTGTCATTATCGAACGTGATTGACTTACAAAATAAAGCACCAATTGGATAGATTCTTCTGGTTATTTTCTATTTAATGATATCGGCGGTCTTACCCTCTAGCTTTTCCAATATGGTGATCAGAGTAGCCCGGTCTACCAGTTCCAGAAGTGGGGATTGATGGTTTTTACCCAAAATCAGATCCACTTCAATATCACCGATCCGCTGTCTAAACTCCACAACGGAATGCCTTTTTTCGATGGAAACTCTTTCTTCTATTAGTCCTCTAGAATCACAGTAATTTTTTCTTTTACGTTTTCTTATGCCATGTCTGAGGTGTTTGTATAATCCTCTATCCTTCCTGAACTGCCAATGGTTATTTTTTTTCCCCGCCAGATCCATTGGTAGAAGGTCTCATGAGCCCCCCCCCCCGGTTGGCAATTGACTCTCCATCTGGTAGCAATCAGTTTTGATCTAAGTTTTTCATCTTCCAGCTAGATTCTACTTTTCTTCTTCAATGACTCGGTAAATCGTCTGTGTTTGGATTTGAATTTATGGCGTTCTTGAGCCCAGTTCATAGCTTTACGCGCGGAGTAATTTCCTGCACTACGTCACAGTTTCCCAGTGGTCCTCTTCAATTACCTGCTGATGGTACTTTTGTGTACGCCGACACGACAAGCTATCGCAGTTTGATTGAATGCCTCTTTGTTTAAAACCTCGATTTGATATCTTTGCTCTAAGCTGAGCAGATTTGAATTATTGAATATAAACACTAATTTAACTATTCAGCATAGGGAATGAAGCCTAAGCCTCATTCCTTAAACAATTAGTATTATATTTATTACTTGAATTAGGAAAAAAACAAAGAAATCAGAATAAATTAATATTAATTTATAATTAAAATATTATCACAATAAGTTATCAAAATTATCTTTGTTCTATAGAATCAAAATAATGATATCATTCATATTTAAATTGAATAATTCCGCTATAAGATAAAAATCTTAAAGAGTCTTCTAACGTAGAATCAATAACATCGCTCTCAAGATTTTGAAAAAAACATTTTGCATGTTCGAAAACCAAATTAGTTGATATCCATTGATTCGCATAACAAGATGACAAAAGAAAGACTTCAATTGGATTCAATAGATATTCAATTAAATTAAAATTGACACTATCAAGAAGAAGAATTGTTACAAAATATTCAGGCTCCTGATTAAAATTTTTTAAGATTTTATCAATATTATAAATATTACTAGAAAAAGAATTATGAGCCCAATCCCATTTTGATTCAATCCAAAAGGCTAATGAAGTAAGTTTAAAATAGGAATTAGTTCTCCAATCATTATTAGAAAATGTGAAATTGGAAGTATGAAAAGATTTAAAATTATCCAAAAAAATTTGTTCAGAATTTATTAACAAATTAATAATTTTTTGTTTATCAACTTCAAAGTTAAAGACATCATCTATTAAGTGAGAAAAATTATCAATTTTAATTATTTTCTTTGAAGATTCAACTAAATGAAAAATAGTTTCCTCATTTAAACTAGAGATGTTGTCTGGTAAAACTTTATATAATTCCAAAATCTTTAAAGTTCTGAAAAAATCTTCATATAATTTATTCTCAAAAGGTTCAGGTTTTAAATTATAAATTATTTTCGATAAATAAAAATCATAAATTTTTCCTCGGCTATTAGATTTAAAGTCGAAATCTTCTAAAAAAATTGATTCAATTTTTGAGTGAAACGAAGGAAAGTTCAAAAAAAGTCTTTTACTTAATTGATCACAGACCCAAATGTTTTTTTTAAAATCGCCTAATAAATGAATAAATTTTATGTCATTAGGCAAATAATGAAAATTTGCATAACCATCAAAACCAGGATCGTCCACAGGCTTTAATAAGTATTTGACCTCAATATTATTTTTATTTGCTAAAGAGTAGAAAAAAAATTGTTCTAAAAAAATATTAAATCTTCCAATCATATTAGGGTCCAATATTGAAATTGCATTTTCATTTCTAATTACAAATTCATTTACAATGGAATAAAAATTAAAAAAAAACTCATTATTTAACCCACCTAAAACTCCAGCATTCGCCCCGTTTTTATTTGAATTATTTTGCTCGTACCTCAAAAAAGAAGGAACAAAATCAAAATCAGAGTTCACTAAGTTTAATAATTCATTATAATACCAAAATCCTTCCTCAATATTTTGAGAAATCAATTCACCTGATAAAAGCACAGGAGGGAGTTCTTTAAAAATATAAACATCCCCATCTATATTAAGAAAAGGTTCATTATGTAAAGTATATGAGTAAATCTTTTTTAAAACCCAAAGTTTAGAATTGAAAATTACTTCATCTAATTCTAAACGAACTCTTTTATACGGAAGATTCAAAACATCAATAAGGATTTCTTTTCCTTTTGAATTTGTTATTAATTCAATGTCACCGTAAAATTTATTTAATTGCAAGCAACTTAATGCCCAGCTCATTAAATGAAATTTTGGACTACACCAGCCAAAAGAAGATGATAATGGATTTTCTTCATTATCGATCCAAAAGGTTTGAACTATTTTCATATTAAATTATAATTAAGATTACAAAGAAGAAATTCAAATATTCTAATAAAACCTTAAAAAATATAAATGTAAACAATTGATAACCTCCAACAATGATGATATATCTAGTATAAATTAGTTGCAAATGTTAATATTTAATTTTATTAAACATAAAAATATTATCCAATAAAGGCTAATTTTTTAAAAAAAAGAACCAATTAACTATATTCAAATACCATTTAAAATTAAAATATTTAAGAAAGAATACATACTTTCTTTTAAGTATTAAAATTAGATTTAAAACCTAACATTAATTAGACACTAAACGATAATAATAAAATTCAATGTTCAAACTTAAATTTATTTATAAATAAGTAAAATTCCATAGTCAGCTTAAAAAATTTTATTTTAAATTTTCCATGAGTCAATTATAATACAACTGAATATCAAACAAAACCCTACTACGATATATTTAAATCCTCTTATTTCACCAATAAATAACAAATTCAAGATTAATATTTTTTTAATAAATTTTAAAATTAAGAAAATAAAAACAAATAATAAATAAGATAGTTTATTTTATTATTTAAAATTATCGATTCAAGTATAATAGAATTTAATACTTATCAGAGTATAATTTATCTTCTTAAATTAATCTCTTAAATATCAAAAACAATATAATCCCAAGATATTTGAATAACTCTTATAATACCTATCCAATCAAAAATTAGGACCCTTAGGCAAAATAATTTTCAACCGAATCAAGTTTGAAACAATAATTTTTATATACTATTCATTTTAATAAATATATTCTTACATATATTTCCTAAATATTTATTAAATATTGAAAACTGTTTTTATTAATTTTTTAGTTAATTTAAACTATACTTAAACAAATTTCCTTACATAAGTAATGAATATCTGTATTAATTGATTAGATTTTTAAAATAGCCAAGCATAAAACACATGTAATGGTTTAAAATTTTCAAAAGAAGAGGGGCCCGCCCCTCCCTTTAAAACCGTTATTCAGAACAAATTTTCTTAATCCAGTTGAATAATACTCTTAAGAGCATTGACAAGGACCTGATGTTAGACCTCCATCACACCAATATGGACCAATACCACATGAATCAACATCATAAGAAAACCCTGGACAAGAAACCCAACATTTCCTACCGCCATAACCATTCCCATATCCTCCTCCTGTAATTTTACCCATTTGACTTCGTTCAAGTACATCTTTAGATGTTAGACGAAGCATTTCCAAATTTAACTTTTTCATTCTTTTAATAGATTAATATTTGAATTAAACTTACACCGGAATTTAAAGTCACCGATGACTATGACTTTTACTTTCAATCGATAATTTTTCTGAATTCAAACTATATATTATTGCAATAAATACTTCAAATCTTCTATTGTATAATTTTCAGGCAATTCAAATCCATTAATAAAGAATGTTGGGGTATGCCTTATATTTTCATGCTCACTCCATTTTAACATTTCCTGAATTTTATTCTCCTGATTATGTAAATCACCATTTATAGGAAACTTTGATGCAAAGATTTTATAATCCTTTTCATCTGCCAAATACCAATTATCTAGGGCTTTTTGTGTAAGTTTTTGGTTACCTAATGAATCTATTGCAAGAAGATGACGGATAATATCTAGTTTTTTTAAATCATTTGTTTGCAAAGCAAAAATAATTTGTAAATCAATTTTACCCGTTTCATATAACTCCTCTAAAATGGGATGTGAATTTGAGCAGGGGCCACAATAGGGATTACATACCTTCAAAACATGGTATTTAGGTGATTTCCCTTTCATTAAAATTCCAAGGCCTTCAGGCGTATGAGTTAGCCTTTTAGACTTAGAAATAAAATAATTGAAAACTTCTTTGTCACTATAAATTTTCGTAATCTTATTTTTCAAAGTAAAATTCTCATTTTTAGAAATAATATATGGTTTTAAGACTAACCAAATTAAAATGGAACCCAAAAATAAAATAACAAAATAAATGAAATGATTTAAGATTATGGGATCTTGACTTTTGCCATTTAAAAGGATGAGTAGTAATTCACCAGATAAAACCACTAAGATCCATAAGCAAAGCTTACACCATTTACCAATCTTCACTTTTTGATAGTATAATGAAATAGGTATAATGACTAATCCAGATAAACTCAAACAATTCAAAAGTTCAATTCCAGATGCAGAAAAACTTGTAAATATCAAAATAAAAAATCCTGAAATAAAATACGCAAAAGCCAGCAAGCTTAAACTGATACTCCCCCTTAAGGAAAAAGAGTTTGTCACTTTATCACAATCCACATTACCTCCTCCTGAACAGAATTTATTTATGGCCGAATTATCTTTATCCACTTCTGACCATAGCAGAATGGAAGCCAAAAGAAGACCCGATATTTTTAGTACTATCAGAGAATAAGCAACTAATGCCTCAGAAATAGATTCTAAATCAGAAATATTCAAAATGACTGAAATAACTATTAAAATTCCTAATGAAAGCTGTAAGAATCTTACGTCAAAATCCCTTGTTTTCCTTAGGTTTATCCCCGGTTCTTCTGATTTTTCTGTTTTTTCGCATACTAAGGTCACACCTGTCCAAGAAGTTTCAAATTCTTTTCTCAATAAAACAGTGGGGTTCCCATTCTCATTTAACAACCTCACTTCCTCATTATTAAACATAGTTACACAACTAAAATAAGGAAAATTATCCCCTTTCATTTGAACTATTAAGGGTAAAGGAAGTTGATTCAGACTATCTAAAGTGAGTTTTACTGCCAGACTCTCTATTTTATATTTTTCTAAAGTATCTGAAATAGCCAAAATGCTATAAGGCTCAGGATGAGACAGTAAACACTCTTTGAGATAGTTTTTCGTAAATTCAACTTTCAAAAATTGAAGAACGGTTTTTAGAACCAAAATCGAGTTTTTCATCTATTTTCAGAATAAAAAGATTAGCTCTACTAAAAGAGTGTTTAAAATACTAAACAGAAACTAAATCAGCAACCTTTTATTTAGAAAATTAGGTTTTTTTCCGATGGAAAATTTCCCATTTAACGATTTCCTGAATTTCTGAAGACTTCTAGGTTGTCAATTTCGGTTAAAAATTTGTCTATAAAGTGGTTAATGAAAAAAGCTTTGAAGACTTCACAGTGGAACTAACTTTTAGGCTAGATGAGGACTTTGGTGATGGTAGCCCTGCTCTCATACCAAAATAACTTCTCTTAATTTATGGGGCGAAACGAAAGAAAAGAAATCCAACATTCCCATTAGTCAGGTGTTGTTAAATTAAAAACTTCATTTAAATCGAGGAATATTTTGAATGACAGTCTAATGGCTCTGGTTAAGGATATTTTTTATGAGGCCATATTAAAAGCCACTTTTTAGCATCAAGCCATCTTACCAACATTTTTCATTAATTATTATGGAAATTTATTTATACAAGTGAATATCCAAGACCCTGCGAACAACGAGATTTTCTAAAGAATCTCATTCAGTGAGAAGGAACTAGAACTCTCTATTGAGATTTATTAAGATCTTAAACAATTTAAATAGCAATTCTTTTTCTCAAACTAAAAAATAAACGATTAGCTACACTTAATTCTTCGGTGATAATTTCAGCATTTCCCAATAGTTCTTGATTAAATGGGATTTCCTTATTGAAGGAGGTCATGGTTCCTTGAGGTAAGGTCGCATAAACAAAGTAATTGAACTCTTCATCTGGAGATACTGCTATGCTAGAAATCCTTCCAATTAGAGCCCCAAATTCTTGGAAGGGATAATTGTCCAATTTGATCATTACCTTTTGGCCAACACTCACTTTTCCGGCATTTTGAGAATTTATTTTCATGGCCCCTATTAGTTGAGATTTGTTATCAGGCAATACTGTAAATATCAATTCTCCAGAATTTACTTGTTGGTTGGAACCCCACACTTTCTGAAAACTAACTATTCCATTGATAGATGATTTCATGAGGTAGGAATATTCCCATTCCTGTATACTCCGTTTTAATCTTTGGTATGATTGAATCATTTCCTTCATTGACCTCGATTCCTCTTCCTCCCGATTGATATTTGTAGTTATGATCATCTGATTTGTAGTAATCAGGGACTCCTGCAATTGAGAAATGGATATTGCCATTTGATTTACTTGTTCCTCAATAAGTAAGTATTCCATTTCCTGGGATTCAAAATCTTTATCTGCTATGATTCCTTGCTGGTGAAGGATCCTATTCCTTTCGTAGTCGATTTTTGCTAAAGATAGTCTGCGATCAAGCAATTCCTTTTGGGATAGTTGACTTGTAATCCTTTTTTTGATCTCCTTTATAGATGCTCTAATACCTTCCAACTGTCTAGTAAAGGGTTTGAGCTCCTGGATCAATCGATACTCCATATAACTTCTTTCAAATTCCAAAAAAGACAACGCAACTTCTCCTAAAACCAACCCTGAAAACAATTCAACTGGGAATAAAAAGTCATTTTCTTTAACAAAGGGTACTTTTTCTAAGGTGGATTTTAAAAGCAATACGTCTTCTAGTTTAGCTGTACTCTTTATTCCGGCCAAAGGCTGTCCGACTTTTACTGGATCTCCATTTTTTACGAATAGGTGCTCAATTTGTCCATTGAAACGGGCCGATATCCTTTCTGTAGGATCTGCTGTAGTTACTAGAACTTTGGCCTCCACAAAATCCGGATATCTGATTAAAAACGATAATCCAATCAATAAAGAAAGAATGATGAAAATTATAGTAATTCCCCATCTTATCAACCAAGCTGGTGGCCTGGAAATTATCTCTTGAACCTCTTCAGACCGAAGATGAAGGGTGTCATTTCGTTTTACTATGGGCATTATCAGTTTGCATTAATTTTTTTCCAGTTCCAGCTGGTTTTTAACCAGATCATAATAAATCCCTTTTTTTTGAATCAATTCTAAGTGCGGTCCCTGTTCTACGATCTTTCCCTGATCAATTACAATGATTTGATCAGCATTGCGAACCGTACTCAGCCGGTGGGCTATGATAAACACTGTTTTACCCTGCATAAACTTATGTAGATTTTCCATAACCTTGCGTTCATTTTTGGCATCTAAGGCAGAGGTTGCTTCATCAAAAAAGAGCATAGTCGGATTTTTATAAATAGCCCTTGCTATAAACAAGCGTTGCTTTTGCCCAGAACTAATTCCCGCACCTTCATTTCCAATCTTTGTATTGAATCCAAGCGGAAGTGAATGGATAAAGTCCAGAATATTTGCAAGTCGCGCAGCTTCAATCAGTCGTCCCTGATCAATGCTATCTTGACCCACAGCGATATTAGCAGCAATGGTGTCGTTGAAGATATAGCCTTCCTGCATTACAACTCCACATTGGTCTCTCCAGCTTTTTGAACTGATTGATATAAGATCATGCTTTCCGTAGCGGATTTCCCCTGAGCTTGGTTTATAGAATTTAAGTAAAAGCTTTATTAATGTGGTCTTACCGCTCCCGCTAGCACCGACTATAGCCGTGATTTTTTTTGGCAAAATGAGAAGGTTAATCCCGTTCAGTACTGGTTCGTCAGCGCCCACATAGCGAAATGAAAGGTTATTGACTTCTAGTGCCTCATTGGGTTCCACTTTCCTTATAAATTGCTCTTCAGAATTTTCCTCATCTTCTTTATCATGGATTTCATTAAGTCTTTCTAAGCTGATGGAGGCATCTTGGTAAGATCGAATAAAAACCACTAATTCAATTATCGGGCTATTCAACTGTCCAATGATATATTGTAGGGCCAGCATCATTCCCAATGTCAGATTTCCCTCGATCACAAGTACGGCAGAGGTGAAAGTGATCAGGATATTTTTGAGCTCATTGATGACAGATGAACCTACCTGCTGCGACTGCTCTAAAGATAATGACTGAATGGATACTTGAAATAACCTAGCTTGTACAAATTCCCAACTCCAGCGCTTATGTTTTTCGGCATTGTGCATTTTGATTTCCTGCATGCCATTGATCAGTTCAATTACAGTACTTTGCTCTTGACTCATATGTGCAAATCGTTCGTAATCAAGTTTTCTGCGGCGATTCATAAAAAATAGTATCCACGCAAGGTACAAGCCACTTCCTGTTAAAAAGATTAAAAAAATCATCCAACTGTAATAGAATAAAACTGCTCCAAAAACAATTAAATTAAAGAATGAAAACAAGGTATTGAGTGTGGTTCCTGTCAATAAGCTCTCTATCCTTCGATGATCTCCTATTCGCTGCATGATATCACCGGTCATCCGGGTATCAAAATAGGCAATGGGAAGATTCATAAGTTTGATAAAAAAATCTGAGACTAGAGAAATATTAATCCGAGTAGTCAAGTGTAACAAAATCCAACTTCTGAGGACGTCAACACTCATCCTTCCCAAAAACAGCATGATCTGCCCAAACAAGATTAGATAAATAAAGCCTATGTCTTGGTTTTTAATACCCACATCCACAATGCTTTGGGTAAGGAAAGGAAAAATCATCTGCAACAAACTGCCAACTAGCAATCCAATCGCCAACTGTGTGATCAAATGTTTATATTGATATACGTATTTTATTAAAAAACCAAGCGAACGTTTTTCTTTTTCCTCCCATTTCTTTTTCCAGAAAGCTGGGGTAGGTTCTAGCAAAAGTGTTACTCCTTCTTGGGTGTTCTCATTAGCATTATTACCGATCCACCTTGAGATAAACCCTTCTTTAGAATATGAGATCAAGCCATATGCTGGATCAGAGATGAAGACGGTATCTTTTTTAATCTGGTATACAACCACAAAATGTTGCTTTTCCCAGTGGACGATCAAAGGCAAAGGTGCTTGAATCAGCTTTTCGAAGCTTAACTTTGCCCCAATAGTTTTGAAGCCCATTGCCTCAGCTGCATCACTGAGTTTTAATAAGCTGCTTCCTTCCCGAGTAGTTTCAGTTATTTCCCGGATTTCCTTTAAGGTAATCAGTTTACCGTAGTGCTTCGCTATGATTCGGATACAAGTAGGACCGCAGTCTTTAGAGTCGGGCTGATTGTAATGAGGAAATGCTTTAGTCAATTTTATGATCTTTGGTAATTATAATACTAAGGAGATATGAGAACTACTAATAGGAAAATTATATCTTTTATTTTTCAATTTGAATCACTTTAAAAATCAACTCCCCATCCAAAGTTCTCCCTTCGATCACGATTTGCAATCGGTTAACCCCATAAGGTACTTTCACTTTTACCTCAAACAATCCATAGGTGGTTTCAGCAAATGGTTCCCAATAGACTGTTGGCTTTTTTGTCAAATATCTTTCTGAGGGTGGATTTCGTGGAAACTCGGGAAATGCAGTAAATCCCGGAATAGCAAAAATCTGAAAGCCTTCCGAATTGAAATTCTTTTCGTTATAACGAAAATTGCGTTGACCTCTTTTTGTAATTAAAACAACAACCCCGGAATATCCTGCCATTCCAAAAACACTTGAACCAAAAGTGTAAATCCCAACAGACTCAAGCTCCTGGGGTTGGTAGGATTCCAAAATTTCTATAAACTCTTGATTTTCTAAGAAAGGATAGCTTGCTCCATCAATAATTAGTAGAGGCGATCCGGTTCTTTGACCGAAATTAAAATTTCCAATTTTTTGAGTATTTGAATTGAAACCCATTCGTTGCAGAACAGTCATCATATTTAAGCTCATTGACAACTGTTCATTTGTCATTACTCTATCAGGCTCCCCATATCTACCCCATATTGAATTTTCATCTTCTAATTTTTCAGCTAGGACAAACTCTTCCAAAAGAATGTAGTCACCTGAAATGTCCAGAAAATAATCCTCAGAAGGAATGGCCACTTTTCGATAGGTAAGTTTGGGGAATTCAGGCCCTATCTCCGGTTTAGTAATTGAATCTAATTCCACCGAACCGAAAGGTCGAAGCTTTTCGTTCACTGCTGCGACGGCTATTTGAGCAGTATCCTGATAGTTTAAACCGGTCGCCCAGAAGTGCCCCGATGAATCTGTCATGATCTGGCCGAAATCTTCCAAATCTCCCCGAACGATGGTAATTGGATGAACCAACCCCTGTCGGTTATTGTCTGGAGTAAATTTGCCTTTCAAGGATATTCCATATTCTATTGGATAGTTCAGACTGCTTCGAAATGTTTCAGGTAATTCGCTATCCAGCCATTCCATAGCCTCCTCAAGCCTTATACCCTGCTTCAATCCGATTGCCTGATCGGCATCTGAAATGGTCAAAACAAATTGTCCCTCAATAGGATTTTCAAACTCATCAAATAGGCTTAGTTTTAAATCCATCACCCGATAGTTTAGGGAATCGCTGATGGAATAATCAGCTGTTAAGGAAATGTCATCCGCATAAGCTTCTGATTCCGCTTTCTTCATTTCTGGTCTAAATCCATGCTCCATTACCAATAAAGAGGTGATAAACTGATCTTCTATCGGGAAATTTCGATTCCAATGGGTATAAGCCCGAATCACATAATCACCCGGTTTCATTTCCTTGGGCAAAACTAGGGCTCCTGAGATTTTTCCCTGCTGGATTGGAAAGGTGGCCGATTGGATGATTCCGGAGTCTTCGGTTATAAGATCCACATGGACTACACGACTCAGCGAATCGGCCAGGAATGCATCTTGGTAAAGCATTTGTCCACCGATCCATGCTGTCTCTCCAGGGTAGAAATAGGGTTTGCTCAATGTAAGCCAGACTTTTTCCCGAAGCCGATTGAGTTGGCTAGATCGGCTCATGATTACCTCATCAGCTATTAGCTCTTCTATTTTAAAATCGGTAGTTGGGACAAAATCAAGTGGTAAAGCTCTGGCAACTCGCCTTCTCCCAAGGTAGCCAGAAAGAACTAGCTGGGTGGGGTTTAGTAGTACTCCATTTCGATCGACATCATAAAATCCCTCCGGGGCTTGGACCCAACTAATCGGATGATAAATTGTCGTGTAATAATCATTGGTCCATTCCTTCTTTAAATGATGCACTTCCAATGTTCCTTGAAGGAAAATTCGAAAAGTTCCGTCACCAAGTGGTCTTCGTAAAATAGAGTCTTTTCGGATTGGAATGATGGTTTTATTCAACTCTTGAAGAAAGTCATTGCTCCGAAATCCATCAATCGGAGCAGGTTTTGTTTTAAACAAGGCAAAATCACTTGAGTCAGGAGTATTAAGCAAAATAGATTGATTCAGATGCTTTAAAGAACCATAGTAATTGGCTTGTCGAGCCTCTTTCCAGCGGGAACTTGTCGCCAGACTATTGGATTCCATAGCTTCATAAAACACCTGACCATAAAATCTGGAACCATCTCGCAAAACCCGAAAATCCTCTAGATAATAGGTTATATCGTAACCAAGCGCATCATTTAATATATGTATAGGTTCTTGGGCTGAGGCCTTCAGGTAATTTTTTCCATTTTTAACCTTGACTTTTTCAAAGTCAATTACCCATGGATTCAAAATCTCAATCTGTGATTTGTATGGATCGTCGGGAAGGGCCAGAAACACTTCTTCAAAGGTTTTTAAGTTCCTCTCCCAAGACTTATCCCGTTTGGCTTTAAGTTCAATCTCAGTGAGATTGGATTCGTTGAATGATAGCTCAAAAGTCACTTTCACCTCGCTTTTTCCTTCGAAAGAAATCATTTTGACTTCGGTCACATAGCCTACAAATGAGGCGACCAATTCAATCTGCGAAGGAAAATCCCCGGATATATTAAACTTGCCTTCCGCGTCGGTAGCAATTCCCTGAGTGGTGTTGTTTACAAAAACATTGGCAAAGGGAAGGGGAAGACCTGAATCCTTTTCAAGAACAAAACCACTGACTGTTTGGGCAGTAATGTTTCCAAAAGCAAAAAAGAAAAATATAAAAAGTAGATTTTTCATGGATTATTTCTGCAAGCATATTTTTTAAGAATTTCGGATTAGAGATTCCGGATTATTCCAAATCATCCGATTTAAAAGTACTTTGATTCAATGTGCTTATTTTCAAAACTATGGATGGTTACAAAGATTTTAAAGTATTAGGACAACTACATTTAGACGAGGATGATTTTCAATCATTAAACTAATTTAGGAATTTTTTTTAGTTTTACAGTTTAATTTAATATATTGAATTGATTTTCAATTTGAATCAGTAAAAATTAAAATTTTCGACCATTCTTTTCATGTCTTGAAATAGCAATTGACTTGATTATTGATTTTTCAAAAATCCTTACGCCCTAATAAGCTTATATTTTAAGCATATGGAAAAAATAATTGGAAAATTTTTAAAATGCTTGAGATTCCCGATTTTAATTCAGGTCAAAGACCCTGTCCTTTTATCACAAACTGAGTTTCCATCTTTACTCTGTAATTCAATTTTTCTTGAAAATCTAAGTATTGATTATTCGATCCCAAGGATTTCCCCAACTGAAATCGAAAAGTTAAAAAGTCAATTTTTAATTTCTAAGAAAGAAGGCAGAAGACTTATTTCATTCCTGCTAAATTCCTACTGGAGTAAGCTTAAATCTGAAGTAAATTATCAAAACCTGATAGGCATTATATTAACTCTGACATCAAATAATATCATTCATCAGAAAAAAAGAAAATTTCGTCAAGGAAATTTTAAAAATTTATTAAAAGAAATAGTAATTGATCCTGTTTTTTTTGTGCCAACCACATCCCTTTTTTCTTTTTACTCTCATGCAAGTCTTTTTCGGATAATTACTTCCTTATCAAGTCGTATATTCAGACATTTGTTTCATATAAAAACTTAGAGTTGTATGACTAATGCAATTGATACTTTCTTTACTTCCGGAAAAAAAGCTAGTTTTTTTAAGATTTTAAAGTTGAAAAAATCAAATGTGTTTGGATTTAAAAAAAATTTAGTTTTGGTTCTATCTCCATTTGTCTTTCAGTTTTTGATTTTAGGAAGTTTTATGAATCAAATCAATTTCATGAATGCAATATGGGCTATTTATGCGGTAATAGCGTTACTCTCAATCTCTTCTTTCGTTTCTTCCCTTTTACTTCAAAATCCTCTAATAAAACGTAGTGAAATACTTCACCAAATAGTATCGGGAATTCTTATACTTCAATCTTTGATATTGCTTGGTGGATTTTTCTCAGATTCAATCTATACGAATATTTCTGGCCAATTGCCAATATATTTATTTTCATTTTTTTTCATAGTTATTTTATCATTTATTTATTCAATTCCAAATTGGACTCAAGAATTCAAAACAATATACAAAAAGGCAGTTCAAACAGAAAGAGTAAAAAAATCTCTCATATTTTTTTACAATATACTAAATTGGAAAGATAAAGTTCACCTTCTTCCGGTCAGAAATAAATATATAATTAAGAATCAATTAATTCCCATTAAATTAATTTAAACTATAATTATTTTGAAATTCAACAATATGAAATAACTGTGTACGGAGATTCATATAAATTTTTCTTACCAATTTCAATTTGCTGAATCAAAGTAAGAAAGGATTTCTAAAAGAAAAAATTATCCGCTCAATCCTGTTTCCAATATTGGCAGGGAAATATTTTTGAATAAACCATGATCCTTCGATAATTGAAAGGATGAAACATAAATAGTTCATTCATTATGAATTAAATAAATTTTCGAAAATCTAATGCAATTTAAAGACTCAAAATGGACAGAGAAGCTGAGGTGGCAACAAAGATAATAGAAAAATGGATTGATGAAGCTACAGTAACCAAAACGTCAACTGTTTTTAATAATAAATTTAAATTACTCGCTCTAAATTCCAGTTTAGATTTTAATATGAGTTTTTCCGAATTAGAGGGACATTATTTAATTGACAAAAATACAGTTGTTCAATAAAGTAAAAAATTATTGCTAGTGAATGCAGGGGTCTGGTTGCTTGTACCCTATTTTAGAATGAAACAAGCTTATATCTTAATTATTTTAATTCTTTTAATTATGAGTAAACTAAAAAAAATGAGTCTTAGCAATATCCAAGGGATATTAAGCAGGGACGAAATGCGCAAAATTATGGCAGGATCTCAAGGGAGCACCTGTGGATCTTGTACAGTTCAATTACCAGGCCAAAGTTATCCAAGTTTTGAATCATGCACTAGAAACGAAGTTTCTGCATGTATGTGTCCGAACGGAAATCTTTGCTAAAAAAATATTCTGCCTTACCTAAACTAGGTAAGGCAGTTTAATCATTATCAATGAAAAAAATTTCTTTAATATCAGTATACTTCGGTGTACTACCTTGGTATTTCAAATATTTTGTGCATACCTGCAAGAATAACAAAAATATTAATTTTATTTTATTCTTAGATGAAGATCAAATCGATTTTAAATTACCAAAGAATGTTAAACTTTTAAAATTTTCAATAAACGAGTTTAATGTACTTGCTAGTAAAAAATTAGGTTTGTCAGTTAAAATTTCCGATCCGTATAAAATTTGTGATTTCAAACCTACCTTTGGATACCTGTTTAGCGATTATCTAAATGAAGCTGATTTTTGGGGCCATATTGATTTGGACATAATTTTTGGGGATATTCGATCTTTTATTACGGAAGAAATATTACATAATAATGATTTGGTATGCGTAAGACATGATTTCTTGACTGGGTATTTTTTGATTTTTAAAAACTCAGAAAAAATGAATTTTTTGTTTAAAGAAAGTAAAGATTATAAAAGAGTATTTTTGTCCAAAAATCATTTTTGCTTTGACGAAACTAATTTCGACTTTAATTCTTTTTCTGATAACGTTCCCTTAGAAGAAATGAATCCCGAAGTGGAAAGCATGATGCATGTTGTAAAAAAGTTGCAGAACCAAAAAAAAATCACCGCATATTTTGAATTTATGGTGATCGAGGGATTACCAGGTAAAATTAGATGGAAAAAAGGAAAACTAATTTATAAAAATAAGTTTGAAGTATTATTATATCATATGATCCTGTTCAAGAAAGTATATAAACCTAAAAGCAGAATTATTAAAATTCCAAATGAATTTAGAATTAGTCCAACTCGCATATATCATGTTTGGAAGTAAAATTTATAATTATTTAGACTTAGATTAAATGACTATTATAGAGTTTAGATTGATTTTTTGTTAATGAATTTTCCTAATTAATTAGAAATGAATAATTAAAAACTAATATACTTTAAAAGTTGAATTTCATCTTTTTTAAGTATGGCCTATCACAAAATAGGTTTATTTGTTATAAAATAATATGTATATCCGCAAAGTCACCAGTAGCCAAATAAGCTCTTATTGACAATTGGTGTCAATTGCTTTATTGAGGGTTTAACTCATTATAAATTAGGCCAAAATAAACGGTTTTGACCATGAATATTATCAATTTCATTAATCGGTTTCCAGACGAGGCTTCTTGTATTGAATTCATCAAAGAACAACGGATCCAGCAAGTAATTTTCTGTAAAAAATGTACTGGAGCCAAGCATTATTGGCTTTAAAACAAGCTTTCCATCCAATGTGCTTCCTGTGGATTCAGGACCAGTATTAAGAGCGGTACGGTGATGCAGAGCAGTAATTTATCAATCAGGACCTGGATGATGGCCATTACTTTCATCACCGCCACCAAGAAGGGATTCAGTGCGGCAGAACTCCAGCGGCAATTGGGTATGAAGCGCTACGAACCGGTTTTCAGGATGTATCACAAGCTCCGTAAAATAATGGGACAACGGGATGAACGCTACAGACTGGAGGACATGGTAGAATACGATGAGGCTTTCGTGGGAAAAGCTATTAAGGCCAAAGTCCGAAGCCAACTCAAGCGGGGAAGAGGTAGTCAAAAACAGTCAAAAGTGGCTAACATGGCTGAATCCACGCCTTTAGAAGATCCTGAGTCGGGTAAAGCTGACAAGAGCTGCAGATACTTCAAAATGAAGAAGATAAAGAACTTGGGGGCAAAAACAGAACAGCATTTAATCAAGGAATACATTGAACAAATGCTGTACTTCAAACAGATAAGAGTACCACCTTCTCAGATCTGAGTGATTGTATTGATGTTCACGTCAGAGAAACCTCTGGAAGCAATGATGGCAATTTTAACCTCAAATGGGTTCATATTGCCATCAGTAACTTAAAGAAACACCTACAGACATACCATATGATCAGCGAACGAATGATGCAGAACTACCTGGACGAGTTTTGTTACAAGCTCAACAGAAGATACTTCGATCAAAAACTCTTTGACAGACTCATTATTGGTTCACTTTACCCATACTGATATGATTGCGGATAATCAAAAATATAAAATGATAATTCAAGATATTCACATTATTTCCTATTTTTAGCAATAAATTTCTTTATGAAAAGAATTTTTTAATCGGGCCTTAAACCAACTAACCAATCAAAAATGTAGTTTATAAATTATAAAAATTCATAAATTACAAATTGTATTTGTTGAGTCATTCTGGTAACCCAAACCTAAAAATGGTTAGCAGCCAAATTTCTTAACGACTCGCCCTATCTTGTAATTCAACCTGAAGCCACGACCACCCATCGCACTTCTCAATTGTTTATTTTAACAAAAAATAAATTAATTAATAGTCCCGAAGACAAAATTGTGGCTATCAAAATCAGGCGAAGCTTAGGGCATCTATCTTCCAATCGGTCAACTAAAGAAAATACGGCAAGTAGCATTACTTTGAATATTCTTATTTAAAACCTTTTAAGCCCTCTTCATAATCCACTGATACTCTAAGATCGCTTCAAAGGAGGGGCATTCTTTGATTCGTTCCCAAGGTTCTATGATTCCATTCCCGTTTTTGTCAGGCGAAAAGTCCCTGTGTCCTAAAATCTTGATGGCTGAGATGTCCTGAAACTGCCTGGCCCATTCTAAGGATTTATAAATACAGGTTAGAATACCCGCTTGCTGTTGCTCTGTTCGCGTATCCATAGCCAAATGAACATTATCTGGATGCACTCCTCCCACATAACAAATATGAATGGCGTGCTGATTGTAACCCCTCACTCCATTACTGACTTGGTCTAATGGTAGCAATTGATGAATTAAGCCATCCACTTCAATCAAAAAATGATAGCCTGGAACTTTCCATTTTAGTGTCTCTTTCCAAAATCTTTCGATTCCCGCTCTGCCTGCATATCCCGCAGAACAATGAATTACAAGGTGTTTGATATATCTGGTTTTTGAGATCATTGTGATTTGGTATTTGTTTGATTGAGTAACTGAGTATTTGAGTAATTGAATGGTCTGCTTTCTCGTCTCTCGTCTCTCGCTACGCCCTTCTCGCCTCTCGCTTCTTATCTCTCGCTTCTCGTATCTAGTCTCTAGCTTCTCGCATCTCGCATCTCGCATCTCGTCTCTTGCATCTCGCTTCTCAACTCTCTCATCTGTTGTTTAAAAAAAAGCCGGGCAGGAAACCCGCCCAGCTTGATGATCAATAAGTCAAGGATGCATCCTCTTCTTCCAGCTGATTTTCATCTACTGTCAGTTGAGTGATGGTCACCAGGATAGTTCCTGCCGTTACAGCATGCCCTGCCCATAGCAGCAAAGCCGCCGGAACAGAACCTGGAGCTGTCAAAACCGCCGTGCCTACAGCAGCTACTACCAACCCGATTCTTTTCAGTTTTTTAAAGAAGGGAGGTGTGGGGGCCAAAGCCCTTTGTTTGATTTCTGAAAATATTCCCATGCGATTATTATTTGTATTGTTAAATTATCTGTTCTTAAGAAAGCCGAGCTTTCCGCATCAGCTGCTTTTTGAGCAAAAGCAACACCTCGGAGATTCTGTCAATCTCAGCTCTCAGGCTTTCTTGCCTGGCTTTGATTTCCAGAAAATCCTCTTGCAGTTTTCTAAAGTCCTGAAACAGAAACTTGAGAAAATAAGCGATCACCGATAAGAGTATAGAAATGATCGCCCCAGTCAGGGTTAGGAGTAAGAAGGTATCTGACATGCCTGATAGGAATAGGGTATGGCCTTGGATTCTATCTGCAATTGGAGGATCTCTCCTCTTCCCCAATATTCTCCCAGCTCATCCAATAATTTTTGAAAAGCCAGTTTGGTGAACAATGGAGTGCCATCTGCTCGGTAACAACTTACCGGACAGAGTTCGAAATTCCCCGGCAACTGATCAGCCGCCTTGGATAAAATCAAGCCCTTATCCCCAACCCGTATTTGCCAGCCGCTTGCTTCACTGTGAATGGGTTCCAGTTCATAGGTTCCCTCCTCTATGCAGGAAAACTTGGACCCAAAGCATTTCTTAGGCGCTTCCCTGATAAAGCATAGCTGTCGCTGCCCCAGGAAAAGCCTCCCCAGGCTTCCCCGGGGAGTATACCTTCGCTTCAGCAGCAGTCTCATAGCAGCGAGACATTTACTTTTGAAGACCCTATGAAACTGGATTCCCTAGGTGAACAAAGACCCACTGGTCTATTCCAAAAGAGAATCAGATACTTTTTATCATTACCTATATGGATT
>Ga0189276_10140_pt1 | contig 88069 bp, 78 predicted proteins | sample N26A31minimetaG_FD_130321 | JGI IMG/M metagenome (GOLD analysis project Ga0189276, IMG submission 130321) | Marine microbial communities from the Costa Rica Dome - N26 A3-1 mini metaG | ecosystem: Environmental > Aquatic > Marine > Oceanic > Photic zone | place: Costa Rica: the Eastern Pacific... | reverse complement strand
CATACTCAGGCGCAGGCAAATGCACTATCACGAAGACGGCCAAACTGTTTAGGATAAAGCTAATTTAACACCGTCATTACTTTTTTTGTATGTTCGAAGAATATTTAAGACTCAGGCTGACATTAAACTGATTTATGAGACAGCATCTTTTGTGTTTTAAAACAAGCTTCGTTTTTTCTTCTTTTTTCTGGTCATAAAAAACAAGGTAAAGCCAGAAAAAACTGTAGCTAAACCAAATAGTGAAAATGCTCTTAAGAGTAAATTATTGAAATCATCTCTGCCTGCATAATCCATGGTATGAAACATCCATAGGAAATCAAACCAGCGCCAACTTCTATGTCTTACTCTTTCAAAGTTCCCGCTCTTAGCGTCAATGTAAGCTGTTAAATTTTCAGGGTGCTCAAAATGAATTGCCCAGGCAGGCAAAGGACGTCCTCGGTATTCATGATGTGAACCTGTCTCAGTGAGATATTCAGCCTCCTTGATTTGAAGATTACCTTTGATGTAAATCTGAGCTATTTCCCGAGCTTCTTTTTCAGTGATTTCCTCTTTTTTAAGGCCATTTTGAGCATGATAAAGGACATTGTCATTGACCCAATAATAGGGTTGATGATTGACAAATCGAAGTTCTAAAGAGGAGATTTGTAAAGTTGAGTCCAGACTTGAAGGGTTGATCAAATTACTTGGAGATTCATGCATCATATGTTCCTGATGAAAATGATCACCATGAATTTCATCAATATCAGTCCAACTGAAATAAAGTCCACTGATGGTCCACAATAGGAACTGGATTCCTATAAATACGCCTAAAAATCTATGGATTTTACGGGCGAAGTACTGATTGTTCTTTCTCATAGGTGGGTGATAGGTGAGTTTTCTCTTCAGTAAAATTTGTTAGTATTTAGCTGTTTTTGAAATCAAATTTGATTTGGGTTGTATTCCAGCTAACCGTAATTTCTCCCATGCCAGGAGCTGTTTCCTGAACAAAATAGGTCAGAGATTCAACAGGTTGATCGAGCTCTTTGGGTGTGACCGTAAATCGTAAAATGTCTTTTTCTTGGCTATAGTCATCAGCTAAGTGCATATCCCAGTTTTCATTTAGAATGATGGTCCATTCATTTTCTCCGGGAATGGTAAAGATTCCGTATTTCCCGGCTGGAATTTCATTGCCATTAATGCTGACAGGCTTGTCGAATTGAATTGAGGTGGCTTTATGTGCTCCTGTGACCCACACTTCTCCGTAAGCGACTAGTCCACCAAATATTTGTCTTCCTCTTACGCTTGGAGAGGAGTAATCTATGTGTACATGGTTGCCATCTATCATTGCCATAGCGCTAGTCCTAGGGCTTTTGGAGGGAGTAGCTTTCTCGGCCGGAGCTTCATGATTTGCATGGTCTTCATGATTCATTTCTCCATTTGAATCGGAGGATTTTGGACTGCAAGCAATTGCCGCAAAAAGGGTGAATAATAGAATTCTGTTTTTCATATGATTATAATTTGTTTTTCAGTGGTCAGATGGAATGCCTCGTATAATCATCCCCCTGTGTGAGATTTTTCCTCATGGGCATTTCATATGTTGGGTTTGGTTATATTTTTCTTCGTAATAGTTGAGCGTTCGCTGCGCAAATGATGGTACTTAAACTCATCAATGCGGCTCCAACAGCAGGTTGAATCATCAAGCCTGGAATAAATCCTGTGGCAAGGGGTAAGGCAATTGCATTATATCCGACTGCCCATCCTAGATTTTGAATCATCTTGTTATAAGTTGCCTTTCCAAAGAGAATTAATTTGGCTATATCTTGAGGATTGCTGTTGACCAAAATAATATCAGCTGTCTCTACAGCGACGTCTGTTCCTGAACCTACAGCAATTCCTATATTAGCTTTGGCCAAAGCAGGGGCGTCATTGACACCATCACCCGTCATAGCGACAAATTCACCTTTTTTCTGTAATTCTTCAATGACTTTTACTTTTTCATCCGGAAGCACTTCGCTGTAATACCCATCTAATTTTAGTTGTTCACTTACCGCTTTTGCAGTTTTTTCATTATCACCGGTTGCCATATATAATTTAATTCCCTTTTCTCTTAGGGTCTTTATAGCTTGATGACTTTCTTCACGAATGCTGTCTGCCAATGCGATGAAACCAAGTAGTTTCTTTTCTTCTAAGAGAAAAACAATTGTTTCTGCTTCATCAGAATCTGTCTCCTGAGGTATTGAGATTGAGTTTTCTTCCAAATAACCTGGACTGACTACTTGATAGGTTTTACCATCGATGTCTCCTTGAATTCCCTTACCTGTTATGGATTCAAAGTTGGAGACTTCCTTTAATGTGATATTTTCCTCTTTAGCTTTTTCTAGGACTCCTTGAGCGATTGGATGCTCAGAACTGGATTCCAAAGAGGCAGCAATTTTCAAAATTTGATCTTTTTTCCATTCTCCTGAAATATGAATTCGAGTTACTCCAAATTTCCCCTCAGTAAGAGTTCCTGTTTTATCAAATACAATAGCACTTACTTTTCTTGCATTTTCAAAGGCAGTTCGATTTCGAATCAAAAGCCCTTTTTCTGCTGATAGGGAAGTGGAAATAGAAACAAGCAACGGAATGGCTAATCCCAAAGCATGAGGACATGCGATGACCATAACAGTTACCATCCTGCCTAGGGAAAAGTCAAAATCCTTTCCTAAAATAAGCCAAACTGATAAAGTAATAATTCCAGCACCAATAGATATGAATGTCAGCCATTTAGCTGCGACATTAGCTAAATTTTGTGTCTTGGATTTACTTTGCTGCGCCTCCTTGACCATATTGATTACCTGATTCAGGTAGGAGTCTTCACCAGTTTTGGAGATCTTGATTTTGAGAGATTGTTTACCGTTGATTGATCCACCTATGACCTCGTCTCCTTTCTCTCGCTTTACCGGCTTACTTTCACCCGTCAACATACTTTCATCAAGATGACTTTCACCCTCTTCAATGGTACCGTCAGCAGGAATCTTTTCATTAGCTTTCACCAAAATCAAATCCCCCTTTTTTAATTCGCCCGCAGAGATATCTTTTGTTTCTCCATCGACAATCAAATGAGCCTCGTTGGGCATTAAATCCGCCAATTTTTCCAAAGCTTTGGAAGCACCCATAATTGAGCGCATTTCCATCCAATGCCCAAGGAGCATGATGACAATTAGTGTGGCCAGTTCCCAAAAAAAGCCCATCCCTTCTAAGCCAAAAGCCACAGCGGAGCTATAAAAATATGCTACTGTAATAGCAAGGGCTATTAAAGTCATCATTCCGGGATTTTTATCTGACAACTCTTCTTTTAGCCCCTTGAGAAATGGCCAACCGCCATAAAAAAAAAGAATACTGGCAAGCCCAAATATTACATAATCTTTTCCTTCAAATTGGATGTTGAAGCTCAACCAATCTTGAATCATATCTGAAAAAAGAAGAATTGGAATCGTTAGAATTAGTGAGATCCAAAACCTAATTTTAAAATCCTTGATCATGTGGGCATGATGATCATGGTGGTTTTCCTGGTGATGTTGATGGTTAGAATGTTCCATAAAAAGATTAATCAGGTTAGTTTAAAATATTGAAATTTAAATAGATATGGTCTATTTATTCTCAGGTGTTTCGAAATACAAATGATAATGCTTGCTACATCCAGGGTTAAAAGCTGCCTGGCAATTTGGACAGGTATTGTTGGAGTTCATATAATCTTTGATACTCAACTCTGTTCCACAAACACCACATAGGATGGCTTTTTGGTCAAACTCTTTTTTAGGCCACACTTGATGAGTATGGTCGGCCTCTTCTTCATGACAGGAAAAGCAGGGGTAGTACTTCTCGCAACACTTAAACTTGATAGCTATCACATCCAATTCGGAATGCCAATGGACGCATCTGGTTTGATTATCTACCGGTTTTCCAAAAACATTGATACCTCGGATTTGAGATACTTTTAAAGGTTCCAAAACTTTGGTTTGGGAATAAGCTTCTAATGAATAAAGAAAGCAGGCTAAAGAGAAAAGAATTAATCGGATCATATTGGGAGGAAATAAAAAGTGAGCCCATAGGCTCACTTTGAAATTATAAGTTCACTGTTAAAGTATCTTCCACAGCTCCACAATTTAGCATTGAACTACCAAAAAGCGGGTTTTTGATATCTGAGGAGGCACTTAACCACATTCCACCGGTGTTGTTTTTGTACATAGGGCAATATTGATGATAAAGGGTTCTATCTGCACCTGTAATTTTAATAAAGTCCTTCACCAATACGCTTAATGCCTGGAAGCTTTCTCTTTGTACAGCAATATCATCCGATGCAATATTGGAAGCAAATTGAGCAGCTTCAGTTTGGACTCTCTCCAATTCTTCAATGTCTTCTCCCTGAGAAGAAGCAATATCATAAGCTTTTAATGCTTCTGTTAGAGCTTTGCTTTTTTCAGCAGCATCTGATGAGTTGTCTGCCACAAGTGCATCTTTTACAGCTAAATAAGCATCAATAATTCCTGAAGTTCCAGAATTATTAGAAACTGAAGTGGCTTGATTTATTTCAGTTTCCTGCATTTCACTTGAATCTTGAGACTCTTCAGTTTTCGAGCCAGAACAAGAAATTAGGGCAAAAGCCAATGCTAGGGAAAATAAACCTGTTTTTGTCATGAGTTTTAATTTAATGATTATGAGATGTTGAAATTGTAGTTTTCGATTGTTCTTTGGCCAAGACTGCTTGACCTTTTAGGTAGGTTTGCTTGACCTCGCCACATGTGAGCATGGAAGCTCCAAAGTAGGGGTTGGTAATATCTTTTCTTTCAGAAAGCCAAAAAGCTCCCTGATTCCCAAATGCCATAGGACAATAGTCTTTATAGACAGCCTCTTTATTCAATCCGAATAATTCAGTCATTTCCAATACAGCTTCAGATAGGGTGGAAAAGCCTTTCCTTGCTTCATCTATCGATGAGGCCTTATCCATATTTCCAACAGCCGCGTTCAGCTGGGCCTGGACTTTCATCCATGAATCATGGGCTTTACCTTCTACAAGCTTCATATCTACTTGAGAGACTGCTTTTTTTACCTCAGTCAAGTCTTTTTGACTCTGGTTCAATTGGTCGGAGACCAAGCCATTTTTTACTCTAAAGTAAGCATCAGCAATTTGAGTGATTTGATCACGGAAGGCCGAAGAAACTTCTAAAGACCTGGTTTCTGGTCGATTCATCATACTAAAGTTTCCAGAAAGCTGTGCTGCTGCATCAATGGCAAATACACCATTGGTGACGATTTCTTCTCCAGCTTGTAAACCGGATTCTATTTGATAATTATCTCCGACCCGAGAGCCTAAGGTGATTTCTCTCATTTCATAGGTTGGAATTTCTGAATTAGGCACTTTGAGGTAAACAACTGATCTTTTTCCCGACCAAAGTACAGCTGTACGGGGAATTGAAAGCTTGGCTTGACTTCCTTTTTGAGTACTTTGAATTCTAGCTGTGACAAACATCTCCGGTTTAAGATTGCTTTGACGATTCAAAACCTCCGCTCTGATTGAAGCAGCCCTTGTATTAGGGTCGATCATCGGATCTATGTATGTGACTTTGGCTTTAAAATTTTCGCCTGGGATACCTGCAACATTGAAATTGACTTCATTTCCAACCTTGATAAATGGGAGATCTGATTCATAAGCATCCATCAGCACCCAAAGTCTGGATAGATCCACTACATTGAATAGAACTTGTCCTGTGGAAACATAGTCTCCCACAGCAATATTTCTTTGGGTTACTACACCACTAAATTCAGCAAGGATATCAATTTTATCTTTGACTTGACCTGACTTTTCTATTTCTGAGATTTGGGCTTCATTCAGTTTCCAGAGCTTCAATTTTTCTTTTGCCGCTTGGTATAATTCAGGAAAAGAGGCCTTGGTTTTTACAGCCTCGATCAATTCCCGCTGTGCGGTCAATAGTTCAGGTGAATAAATACTTGCCAGCCTTTGCCCAACTCTAACCTGCTCTCCTGTAAATGTGACATAAAGTTTTTCAATCCTTGCAGGAAACTTTGCAGTTATCGCTGCATTTTCTCTTTCATCTGCCTGAATTTTACCTGTAAGAAAAAGGTCACCTTTTGCATCTGTTCCTCCCACTATAGTTGTGCTTACATTAGCCATGGCAATAGCCTCAGGAGTCATTTCGAATGCTATTGGGTTGGAATTTCCAGAGGAGGAATTAGAAGCAACTGGAATCAAATCCATTCCACAAATTGGGCAGTCTCCTGGCTCGTTCAATTTGATCTGGGGATGCATGGAGCATGTCCATAATTGGTCAGTAAGAGTTCCTAAATGATCATGCCCAGCTTCCTGTGAAGTTTCCCCGCTTGGCTTGACCAACCAACCCAAGGCCACTCCCAAAAGAATAAGCCCTGCTATTTTTATCCATTTATTTTCAAGTAGCTTTTTCATGTTTTAGTCATTTAAGCCAGATAGATTACCGGTTCCCAAGGATTCCAGTAAGGCTAAACTTTTATGTTGTTGTACAATTGCCAATATGGCTTTCAATTGATAATCGAGTAAAATTTGCTGAGTAGCCAATACTTCCTCAAAGTCTTTTCCATTAGAGGTAAAAGAGGTTAATACTAAATTGAGTGTTTGATTGGCCAGTTCTGTTTGTTCCTGATAAAGTTTGACTTTTCGATTAGCATCTTCTAGATCACGGATAGCCATAGACCACTCCATTGCTAGCATATTGCTTTCCCTTTCTTTCCTCAATACCGTTGCTTCTTTCAGGTAGTTTGTTTCTTTAATTCTCGATTGAGTTTTTTTCCTGTAAATAGGCAAGGTCATAGTCACCATTGGCATGATCATATCATTTCCACCCATCAACATATTTCCTTCAGGTCTGGGCTGAAAAGGCATATAATTTACTCCTGCCCCAAACATAGGCCTCCCATCTAAACGTGCCATTTTCTCTTGCTGATCCAAGGCTGATAGTTCAGATTCATACATTTGAAGCATGGGATTATGAGTAGTTATGCTGTCTAAAACCACCATTTTATCCCATATTAATGCAGTTGCATCCAACTTCTCAGGAATAGCTATCGGAGCCTGGATTTCTCTATTTAATAGTTTATTGAATTTAATTTGAACAGGAGTCAATTGATCTTTCAAGGTTTCAATTGAACTTTCCAGTTCCCTGATTTGCATTCGAATACGAAGTACATCGCTCATTCCAATACCATTATTGCTCATCCCGGAATTCATTGCTTGTGGGCTGGAGGTAGTCATAGGTTGGGAGTTGCCCATCGAGCCCATCCCGGAAGAACCGGAGCTTACAGTTTGAGTATTAGTAGAGTTTTGGGGCATGGCGCTTTTGGGACTATTCCCGGCAGAGGCAGCTCTGAATTTACTTAGTGCCAGCGTTTCATATTTCTTTAAATACTCTAAGTTTTCCTGACTGATTCTAATCTGTTCCTGAATAGCATAGAGCTCATACCAAGAATCTTTAACTTGATAGAATAGCTGATTTTTGGCGTTCAAGAAAAGGCTGTATTTGGCCTGAGCCATGTATTTAGCTTCTTCCTTTTGAGTTGCCAGCATCCCAAACCAAGGGAACATTTGCATCAATCTGATATCAGCTACCTGATTTCCCATAAAACGCTCCATGGGTGAGGGGAATATTCCCACACTCAATTCTGGATCTGGGAGGCTACCAACTTGAGGCGCAATTTCCATAGCAGCTAAGTATTCTTGATAATAAGCTTTGAGTTCGGGATTGTTTTCTCCCGCTATTACCAAATAATCATCCAAGGATTGTGTCCAGGCTGGGAAGGTAATGCAGCATGACATGAGTACTATAATAATTGACTTTCTCATATCCTTATTGATTTTCATCCTCTGCAAAAACAGTAGGATTGTTTTTTAACTTTCTTTCTGCCCACCAGCAATAGAGAGTGGGTACTATAAATACGGTCGTTAACTCCAATACCATCCCGCCCAAAGAAGGAATAGCCATAGGAATCATAATATCAGAACCTCGACCGGTAGATGTAAATACCGGTACCAAAGCAAGAAGGGTAGTAGCTGTCGTCATCAAGCAAGGAAGGACTCTTCTTTTTCCGGCCTCCAATACTGCTTCTCTTACCTCTTGGGCTGATTTTGGAGTATTGCTTTTAAAGCTTTGATCTAAATAGGAGGCAACCACGACCCCATCATCAGTGGCAATTCCAAACAGGGCAATGAACCCTACCCAAACCGCTACGGATAAGTTGTACACTTTCATTTGGAACAATTCCCGCATGTTAGTTCCCAATAGAGAGAAGTCCATAAACCAATCCTGACCGTACAACCATATCATCCAAAAGCCTCCAGAAAAAGCCATTGCAATTCCTGTAAAGACAAAAAGCGTGGTGGATACCGCTCTAAATTGGAAATAGAGAATGAGAAATATGATGATGAGGGACAAAGGAACCACAATGGAAAGCCTTTTTTCTGCCCTGATTTGATTTTCATAGCTTCCTGAGAATTGATATCGAACTCCCGAAGGAACTACCAATTCTCCAGAATCAATTTTGCTTTTCAGATAGCGCTGGGCATCTTCTACTACACTCACTTCAGCAAAACCCGGTTTCTTATCCAATAAGACATAGCCTACCAAGAAGGAATTTTCACCCCGTATCATATCCGGTCCGGGTCTGTAGGTAATATCCACCAATTGCCCCAAAGGAATATAATTTCCCATTGGAGTCGGAACTTGAAGATTGGCAATGGCGTCAGGATCATCGCGGAATTCGCGGGCATATCGAACACGTATTGGGAAGCGTTCTCTTCCTTCAACCGTAGTACTTAATTTCATTCCGCCAATAGCAGTCTCTATAAAGTCCTGCACATCGACCACATTCATTCCATATCTGGAAATTTGCTCTCGATTGATGTCCAGTTCTAAATAAGGCTTACCGACAATTCTGTCTGCGAATACCGCTTCACTTTTGACAGAAGGAACCTCTTTGAGATAGTTTTCTAACTTTAATCCAAACTCTTCAATGGCTTGTAAATCAGGACCATATACCTTAATTCCCATAGGGACTCTCATGCCAGTTTGTAGCATGACCAGGCGGGTTTCAATGGGTTGAAGCTTAGGAGAGGAGGTGACTCCAGGAATATTAATTACCCCTACAATTTCATCCCAGATATCGTCAGGACTTTTGATTTCTTTTCTCCATTGTCTGAAGTATTCTCCATCAGAATCTGGTATCAACTGTGAGGTGTTAATTAAATGAGGTTCTGAATTCTCTGGATCATGAAAGAGTCCGTTTTTCAATTCATAATGCCCATCCTTATTGACCTTATACCTGATCCTGTTTCCATTGATATCTGTCGCATACTCGCTCTTGTAATTGATGGTATTTTCAAACATGGAAATAGGAGCAGGGTCGATGGCAGTTTCGGCTCTACCCGCTTTTCCAACTACTAATTCTACTTCTGGAATGGCAGTTACTAACATATCCAGTTTTTGGAGTACCTCCTTGTTTTCCTGAACTCCAGAGTGAGGCATAGTGGTTGGCATCAAAAGGAATGAACCTTCATTCAAAGAGGGCATAAACTCTTCCCCTAAACCAGGAAATGTATGGCTTAATCCAGACCAAACTGAACTGGTGCGAATATTCCATCCAATTTGGTCAAATGTTTTAGGAATGAATCCAAAAACCGTATTGAATCCCAACCAAATACTGGCGGCCGTGGTGATTACTAGCGCAGGGAAAATTAAGAATGTCTTCTTATTGTTTAAACACCAGGTAAGGAGACTTGGATAGGCTTTTATGAATAGAGAGAATCCTCCTAAAACCAGAAGTAAAAGGAGACCTATAAATAGAAAGTTGACAAAAGTGCTGTTGCTCACCCCTAAAGGCATCCACTCTGTAGTCAAAAGTCCTGTTACAGCCACTAAGGTTACTGCTATAATCAGAAATTTCTTTCTAGGCTCTATTTTTTCAGGGAAATGAAAAGCAAGGGTATGAACCAGTCCATATCCAACCAGAACCCAACCTCCCCATGCCCAAACAGTCCAAGCGATCACCAGACCGAGCAAAACCAAGGCATAATTAAAGTACCTGCTTAACTTTCCTTTATAGCCTTTGAATGAGAAGAACCAATGCGAAAATGCCGGCATGATCAAAAGCGTGAAAATCAATGCAGCAACCAATGCGAATGATTTGGTGTAAGCCAATGGTCCAAAAAGCTTTCCTTCTGCAGCCTGTAGTGTGAAGACCGGTAAAAAGCTGATGATCGTAGTACTCACTGCAGTCAGAATTGCTCCTGAAACTTCAGCTGTTGCTTCATAAACGATCTTCAATTTGCTTTTGCCCTCAGGTGCCTGCTCCAGATGCCTGAGTATATTTTCATTGAGAATGATACCCAGATCCACCATGGTACCAATGGCAATAGCAATACCGGATAAAGCAACAATATTGGCATCCACTCCAAAGTACTTCATGAAAATAAAGCACATCAATACAGCTAATGGAAGCAATGCTGAAATCAATAAAGAGGCTCTTAGATTATACACCATCACTATAATGACAATGATGGTTATCAGGATTTGAAGTGAAATAGCTTCATAGAGTGTCCCCAGCGTTTCATAGATCAGGCCCGTTCTGTCATAAAATGGAACCAATGTGACCTTTGATACCGTGCCATCAGCTAATGTCTTGCTAGGTAGGCCCTCAGACAGCTTTTCAATTTCTGCTTTTACTCCCTCAATTACTTCCAGTGGATTGTCACCATACCTTGCAATAACAACTCCCCCTACAGCTTCAGCTCCGGATTTATCCAAGATTCCGCCCATATTTCTGGGCTGAGGGCCAATATTAACCCGCGCTACATCTTGGATCCTGATTGGAACGTTGTTGGTAACTTTGACTACAGCCTGATCCAAATCAGAAAGTTCTTCTACATATCCTAAACCCCGGATAAAATAATCCACCCGATTTACTTCGATGGTATTGGCAGAAACATCCAAGTTGGATTTCCTCATCGCTTCCATCACATCCATCAGGCTCACTCCATTAGCTTTAAGAGCGGCTGGGTCAACATCTACCTGATATTCTTTGATATAACCTCCAACCGATGCGACCTCTGATACGCCTGCCACAGATGTCAGTGCATATCTGACATAATAATCCTGAATGGTTCGGAGTTCGTGAAGATCCCAGCCTCCTACAGGATTGCCTTCAGGATCTCTTCCTTCTAAAGTGTACCAATAAACCTGTCCCAATGCCGTCGCATCAGGACCCAGCTTAGGTTGTACACCTTCAGGTAATAGACCTGCAGGTAATGAATTGAGTTTTTCTAATACTCTGGACCTGCTCCAGTAAAACTCAATATCTTCTTCAAAGATGATATAGATGCTGGAAAAGCCAAGTGCTGAGCTAGAGCGTACACTCTTAACTCCGGGAAGTCCTAATAAAGATGTGGTAAGTGGATAGGTGATTTGATCTTCAACATCCTGGGGGGATCTACCCATCCACTCAGTAAAGACGATTTGTTGATTTTCTCCGATGTCCGGGATGGCATCTACAGGAACCGGGTCCCGAGGTAGAATACCGATATTCCAGTTGAAAGGCGCTGTGGCTACTCCCCAAGCAATTATTAGGAGAAGCAAAAGCACGGTAACTAGCTTATTTTCTGGGAAATATTTTATGATGGAATTGAGCATAATTCATTCTAATTGTGCGAATTGAAAATACAAATGGACATTAGGTCCATGCACTAAGCGGAAGAACCGCAAGAATGAATTTTATATCAAAAAGCTTTGAAACAGAATCTGATAATCCTGTTCAATAGGAGGGGGGTAATAATCATTTACTCTTTGATCTTCCTGCGGAAAAACTGTGGTATTCCATATAAAGACCTCAATAAAGGCTAAGGCAAAGTGGATATTTACCTGTGAATTTGATTTCTTAAAAGATGATTCTTGGTCAAGCTGTAAATGCTGACTCAGGTTCTCACAGCATCCGCTTGGATCTACATGAGATTTTTCATCATGAGATTGGTGGGATTTAGGACTATCCATTCCACAATCTAAATGACTAGCGGCTAAGCTGAATTTACTGTCCATTTCCTCTCCCATACAAAAATGCGTGGTTTTGCCATTCCCACAGAGGAGAATAGAACAATCAATGAGAGCGCTATGGAAATAAATTTTTTCAACAGCTCAAATCTACGCAAATATCCACCAAATGTTCAAGTGATTCTTAATAAAATCTGATTTTCAGTACTTTAACTTACTTTGGGTTGGCCAAAAAGCCAGATTTCAGCACAGTTTTTTTGATGTCATCAGGATTTAAATCTACCGTTTTGACGGTTAATGTTTTTTCGGGATCCTGTAAATCAACATTCCATTCAGCAATTCCAGATTCAGCATTCAGGATAGGACTAACTTTGGAAAGGCAGTTACCGCAATTGATATTGGTTTTAAATTTTAGTGTTTTCATACTTGGTTTGTTTCCATTCAAAAATAGCTTTTCCAAGCTAAAGGTTCCCTTCTATTGAATTTTGAATGGCCTTTTTCCAATCCAAAATCTCTAAAGAATTCAATTCAGGCCCTCCACCTCGATTTGCAGAGCCAGCTGCCACGTAGATTTTTCCTTTAAAAATTACGGCTCCAGTTCCGTGTCTACCCTGATTAAGGCTTGGAAGTATGATCCATTGATTAGTTTCAGTATCTAATACTTCCACTTCTGCGTGAGCTGGGACTTGAGCAGCGCTCTCCCCATTCATAACCACCAAGTACTTTCCAATTCCCAAGTTAGAGTTTCCTGCTCTCGGCGTTGGGATTTGTGTGGTGTTACTTATCCATTTTCCTTGTTTGAAATCAAAGTAATCCACTTCTTCAATGGTAGTTTCCAACACTTTGCCAATAGCGGCATGGGAAGTCCTTCCGCCTGCCAAATACAATTTATCACCTACCATAGCAGCACTGATGTGATCTCTGGCCCTAGGTGCATCTGGCAGGACTTCCCATTTTCCTGTTTTTGGATTTAGTACGTCAAACCAAGAAACAAATCCTTCATAGTGTCCATCTTGAATACCCCCTGCCATATAAATCAAGCCATCTTTTACCACTACCCCTGCTGATCCCCTTTCCCTTCCCATCGGTAATTTGGGGCCTTCTCTCCACTTTCTTGTTTGAGGATTAAAAATCAATGCTGTAGGAATTGGAGTTTCATGCGGATAAGATCCTGTAAATGCCCCGATAACCCAGATTTCTCCATTCAGAGCCACCGCCTGAAAGTGGCTGATTTCCATGGGAGCATTAGCATATTTTTCCCATTTTTGAGTTTTGGGGTCAAATTTGTCTACCGAGCGAACACCTCTTCCTCCCAGGGCATATAGTTTTCCTTTACATGCTACAAATGAATTTTCATGCCTAGTCATGGCTTCTCCCTGGACTGCTATATTTTCCCAAGAACTTTGGGCATGTACTCCTAAGCCAAAGAATAAGCCGATTATCAATAGTAGGGTAGGTTTCATAGGTTTATTTTAGTGACTGAATTTACAATTTCACATTGGCTCTCCCAATACCTTTTATCAATAAAAAAACCAGGAGATTGTCCTGGTTTGATAATTGGATAGAATAGAGCTTATCTTCCCAAATCCAGAATATCCCGGATTTTGTTAATCTCTTCCAATTCTTTGTATATGGCCTCTCCATCGGAAGAAGCTATTTTTTCCCTTATTGCTGTCAAATTTGAAATATAGCCATCCAAGGATGCTAAAATATTATCCTTGTTTTCAGTAAGGATAGGAGCCCACATTGCCGGACTTGATTTGGCAAGTCTAACTGTAGAAGCGAAACCTGATCCTGCCATATCGAATATGTTTTTTTCATCCTCCATTTTTTGAAGGACAGTTTTTCCTAGCATAAATGAGGAAATATGGGACAAATGAGAAACAAAGGCCAGGTGTCGATCATGTTCCTCAGGATCCATAAATCTCAGTTTGAGATTCAATGCATCAAAAAGCTCATAGGCCTTTTCTTTCAGGTGGAGGTCTGTTTTCTCCATTTCGCAGAGGATCATCACTTTTCTATCCAATAGATCCGCAAATGCTGCTTTGGGTCCTGAATACTCTGTACCGGCAATGGGGTGTCCTGCTAAATATTGCTTTCTTTTAGGATGACCAGCCAACTGAAGGCAAAGCTTGGACTTGGTAGAACCTAAGTCAATTACCAAGGTATTTTCACCGACCTGATCCAAAGTTTGAATTAACAAGTCTCCCAAAGTATCAGCAGGAGTGGCTAGAATAACAATATCAGTGTCTAGGTCAGGCTTTTCTTGGGCCTTAGTAATGATTCCCAAAGTCAAAGCATCTTTCAGATTTTGGGTAGAAATATCTGTTCCCGTGATGGTCATTTCAGGGAATTTTCTTCTGGCCCCAAGTCCGAAAGAACCTCCCAGAAGTCCTAATCCTACAATATGTATTTTATTCATGATTTTAAGGTTTGATTCGTTTGATTGCCTCTAAAATTTTGAACTCTGGCATACAGAGTGAAATTCTCACGTAATTTTCTCCTCCTGAACCAAAGATTTTTCCTGGCGTGATAAAGATATTTTTCTCGTATAATAGATAATCGACCAATTCATCTCCTGATTTTCCTTCAGGAATTTTGCACCAGACAAAGAGTCCACCGTTAGACTTGGAATAAGATAAATCCAGTAGGTCTGCCAGCTTCCAAACCAGCTTACGTCGGTTTGTGTATAGCTCATTTAAATCCTGAAACCAATTTTTTCCCAACCTAAGAGCTGTAATGGCACCTTTTTGAATTCCTAAAAACATCCCGGAGTCCATGTTGGATTTGACCTTCATGACAGCTTTCACCCATTCTTCCTTTCCGCAAAGCATGCCTACCCTCCATCCCGGCATATTGAAAGTTTTACTCAGAGAGTTAAGCTCCATCGCTACTTCTTTGGCGCCAGATACTTCCAATAAGCTGATTGGCTGAGGATTCAAAATGTGCGAATAGGGATTATCATTAATCAGGATCAGCTGATTTTGCTTTGCAAAGGCAATTAAATTCTCAAACAGTTCCAGACTTCCCAAGGCTCCGGTTGGCATTTGAGGATAATTCACCCACATCAACTTGACTTTGCTACAGTCAAGAGAATTCAATTGATCCCAATTTGGATTTCCTGACTCATCCAATTCATAAAATATGGGTTCAGCTTCCAACAATTGGGTAACACTCCGGTAAGTAGGATATCCTGGATTTGGAATAAGCACTTGATCCCCGGGATTTAAGAAAGTCATGCTGATATGCATAATACCTTCCTTTGAACCCATCAAAGGAAGAATTTCAGTCTGTGGGTTTAATCTTACCCGAAACTCCCTTTGATAAAATTCAGCCATGGCCACCCTAAGTTCAGGGATACCCTGATAAGCTTGATATCCATGAGATTGCGAATTTTCTGCTGTATGGTTTAGGGCTTGGATTACTTCTTTGGCTGGAGCCAGATCAGGACTTCCTATGCCCAAATTGATAATGGGTTTCCCATCCGAAATCATTTGATTGACTTCTTTGAGCTTGGCGGAAAAATAATATTCCTGTACCTCCTCAATGCGCTTTGCAAATCCCTTCATTATTTTCTGCTCCTGTATTCTCCAAAAATTTTAACATCCCCAAAATCCCTTTGGATAAGAATCATCGCATCCCGATAATTTTCATAATTCGTAAAAACTGCATCAATGAAAAAGGAATATTCCCAAGGTTTTTCAATGACTGGAATAGATTGAATTTTACTTAAGTCCAATCCTTTATAAGCCAGCATACTGAGTAATTGGGCGAGGCCTCCTTGCTCATTTTTGATGGTTACTTTGAAAGAGGCTTTGTTCGATCCTTCATCTGAAGGATTGATCTTATTTGCCAATAAAATAAAGCGGGTGAAATTGCTTTTAACAGTTTGTATATCTCTTGCAAGTATTTCCAATCCGTAGATTTCTGCTGCTATTTCCGAAGCAATTGCGGCTAGGCCCTCACTCTGTTCCTGGCTAATTCTTTTGGCTACCGTTGCTGTATCTATATCATCTACTTGCTTCATATTTGGATGTTGGGCAAGAAATGTTTTACACTGCAATAAAGCCATTGGGTGGGAGCGAACCTCCTTAATCTTGTCAATTTGCTGACCAGGCAAGGCCATCAATTGATGAGCAATAGGCAAGTAAAATTCGTCACTTATAAATAGCTCATACCGATCGAGGAGATCGTAATTAGGCAAAATAGCTCCAGCTATGGAATTCTCTATAGCCATCACTCCAAAATCAGCTTCTCCCTGAGAAATGGATTTTGCCACTGCTTCAAAAGTATTGAAGGGAAGAATTTCAGCTTCATCTCCATAAGCCTTTAAGGCCACTTGATGATGGAATGAACCAGGGATTCCCTGTATGGCAATTTTAAGACTCATGGTTTGAAAGATCTATTCCGGCAAGCTGGCAGTGCTTCCAGAAACTAGGATAGCTTTTATTTACCACATCCGGATCCTCAATTAGTACTTGAGTTTTTGTCAAAAGAGGCATAAATGCCATCGCCATTCTATGATCATCGTAGGTGTGAATTTTTACCTCGTGTGGCATAGTCACAGATGGAATCACTTGAAATACTTCAGGCTCAATTTCTTTAAGCTCAGCATTAAACTTGGCTAATTCTTGCTGTAAAGCATAAATTCTATCAGTCTCCTTTATACGAAGACTTTCCAGTCCTGTGAATTTCGCATTTTGGCCAATGATTGCGCAGGTAACAGCTACAGTTTGAGCCAAATCAGGGCAATCTGTAAAGTCAAACTCTTCCAATCCCTCCACAGGGATTTTTTCTAACAAAACGCCATCCTTTTGGAAGCTGCTTTTCACGCCGAGTTTGGACATGATTTCCACAACTTTAGAATCTCCCTGAAGGCTATTTTCTTTCAACCCTTTCAAAAAAAGTTGTCCGGAATCTGAACAGGCTAAAAGGCTAAACCAATAACTTGCCCCAGACCAATCGCTCTCCACCATGAATTGGGTTGGCTGATAGGCTTGGTTTTCAACTTTAATGGTATTTTTTTCCCAGGTATAGTTGATCCCGAACTTGGCCATCAATTCCAAAGTCATTTCGATATAGGTGCGGCTTCCCACTTTTCCTTCCAACTCAATTTCCAGTCCTTTAGGTAATATAGGAGCAATCATCAACATGGCGGAAATGTACTGACTGGACACATCTCCTCGAATTTTTACCGCAGATTTTGTCTGCTCTGAAAGTCCATGAACCGCCAAAGGAGGATAACCTTCCACATTCATGTAATGAATTTCAGCCCCAATTTCCCTCAAAGCATCAACCAAAATTCCGATAGGTCTTTGACACATTCTGGCCGTACCTGTCATTACTTTATTTTGATTGGTGACAGCAGCATAAGCTGTTAGAAATCGCATGGTAGTACCTGCATCCAATACATCGTAAACAGGAGGGTTGGTTTGAAGCAGGCGAATCATAGTTTGCGTATCTCTCGCTTCTGCCAGGTTCTCGATAGTGTTTTGACCTTCAGTCAAAGCATCTATGATCAAAACCCGATTAGATTCGCTTTTAGAGGAAGGAAGAGGGATAGTGGTGGGAGTAAAAGCTGATTTCTGATTCAGTTTTAGTAGCTCCATAGTGTCAGTTGGCAAGGTAAATAGGTTATAGGTTTTGATAATAGGTTAGGGCAGCTGCTATTTCATTTTTGTTCACAGGAACATTATAGGTGCAACTTCCAATTTTTTCCAGTAAGGAAAATAAAATCTCCTTTCCTTCATTTTTTTTGTCTTGGAGACAAAGGTTCAATACGGGTTCAAAATCTGCTTTATTGAGTCTGATTTTTCCATATACTTCCAAAAGATTCTGGGTGATTTTCTGAAGATCGGCAGAAGACATTTGACATTTTTCTTTGGACAACCAAGCTTCGCAAATCATTCCTGCGGCTATAGCTTCTCCATGCAACAAGTGATTTGAACCATCCAGAAAATGTGTTTCTAAGGCATGTCCTATGGTATGCCCAAAATTGAGGATCTTCCTTAAGCCAGCTTCTTTGGGGTCTTCTTGCACAACCGATTTTTTAATTTCCACGGAATGTGAAATCAGACTCTTCCAGTCATTTTCTTTCCAATTTTGAAAATCTAAATTTTCAAAATATTCTTTATCCCGAATAAGTCCATGCTTGATGATTTCCGCAAAGCCTGACCTTAATTCGTTCGAAGGAAGTGTATTAAGAAATTGCGGGCAAATAAGAACAAGTTCAGGTTCATTGAAGACACCCAAATGATTTTTGAGACCTTCAAAGTCAACCCCTAATTTTCCTCCCACACTGGCATCTACCTGAGAAAGTAGGGTAGTAGGCAAATTGATAAATCGAACGCCCCTTTTGTAAATACTGGCGCAAAAACCACCCATATCTCCCAACACTCCTCCTCCCAAATTCAAGACGAGAGCCTTTCTATCCAAGCCCGCCTCTGTCATTTCTGTCCAAATTTCAGCACAGGTTTCTAGGTTTTTATGCTTTTCTCCCGCAGGAAAGGTGAAATGAAAATAAGATTCCGGTAAGGCATCTTTAATCAGAGGAAAACAATATTCTTGGGTGTTTTCATCTGTAAGGATAAATAGGGAAGAAAATGTAAGGGAAGAAAGTGCCTCAGATAGACTTTTAGATGGCTGTTCCGCAATTATGATTGGATTCACAAAACTCAAGTTTAAAACCTAAAGGTACATCAAATTAAGAAAGGGAAGGGTAGATTCTTCCCTTTCTTTAAGGTGCTCAGCCGTATTTGTTATTTCTTGAGAGGCTCTGCTTCCCGAAGTTGTTTTTCCTGTCTCTTCACAGATTCTTCGTGGATACAATAAAGCAGTTCTTTCATGAATTTTTCGCTCAACTGCTTTGCCACTCCTTTTTGAGTTCTGCTTTCCATTACTTCTTTCCATCTGTTAGATTGGAATACTGTCAAGTGATGCTCTCTTTTATGCGTACCAATCTGATCAATCACAGCAAATCGTTCTTGCAAAATATCCAATAGCTGGTCATCTAAATGATCTACTGCTCTTCTCAAATCCTGCAACCTTTCGTCAGGCTTCATATTTTCCAAAGGCTCTTTGAAGTCAATTGATTGAATCATCTGCTTCAAAGCTTTTGGTGTTACTTGCTGCTTGGCATCAGACCATGCTTTGTCAGGGTCATGATGAGTTTCTATCATCAGTCCATCCAAACCAAAGTTCATAGCTCTTTGAGCAACTTCAAGAAGTCCATCTCTTCTTCCGACAATGTGGGAGGGATCATTGATTACTTCCATTCCTTGCCAAACGCGCTTAAGGTGGATAGGCATTGACCAATTGGGCTTGTTTCTGAAGCGCTTATCATAAGCATCAGAGAAACCTCTGTGAATTGCGGCTAATTTGTCAATACCCACTGCATGCATTCTTTCCAAAGCACCCATCCATAGGTCTAGATCAGGATTCATTGGGTTTTTAACCATGACAGGAACGTCCGAGCCTCTCAATGCTTCAGCAATCTCCTGAACCGCGAATGGATTGACTGTGGTACGAGCTCCAATCCACAATACATCTACTTTATGCTTCAGTGCCAGTTCAGCATGTGCAGCATTTCCAACTTCCACTGTAATAGGAATATTGAGGTGATGGCGGACGATCTCCATCCATTTTAATCCTTCTTCTCCAACTCCTTCGAATGATCCTGGTCTTGTTCTAGGCTTCCAGATTCCTGCTCTAAATAATTGAGGAACAGTGTTTTCCTCTTTCATCTCCTTGCAGATCTGTTCGATCTGCTCTGGCGTTTCCGCAGAACAAGGTCCTGCGATGATCAAAGGGGAGCTGAGTCCCAATCCCCAATCTTTGATTTGTTTGTGTGGTTTCATACGGCTTGAGCGTTTAAATGAAAAAAGCCCGACTCTTTCGAATCGGGCTTTTGTGATATTTATTTTCTTTTAGTTTTTGGCTAGACAATACACAGCTCCGATTCGATTTTTCATTCGAAAGTAAAAGTAAAAGAAAGTAAAATAGATCGCTGCTGTGATTAACATGCTGTAAATGTAAGCGGAGGAATTTTAATTGCAAAATATTTTTTTCACCAATTGATTATCAAATATGTAAAGTGAAGGGCTCTTCTTTGCGTTTATTTCAAATGAGATAAAAATATAGAATCAATTCAGAATAATTAATCACTAATGAATATAGTAACGGAATTATATATTGAAAAATAATTTTTCAACAAATAAAAGAATACTTCCTTTCATTATGTCACTTGCTTCAATTGTTTGATTCTATTTTATCCAAAATTTCTGTTTGAGTTCGAATAGACTCTTGATGTAGAATTCCGAAAATCTCCTGAATCAATTCTGGGTTCAATCCTAAGGATTCTCCCCACCTAGGTCGGCTATCGAAAATCTCTTTCCAACGCTCCATCTGCAATACGGCCACGTTATTGAGTTTTTTGTATTCACCTATTTTTTCAACCAATTGCATTCTCCTGTGCAAAGCTTCTAATAGGTCATGATCTGCTTGATCAATCTGACTTCTTATTTCTGCCAATTGATTGAGCATTTCTGCAGCTTCAAATTTCACCTTTCTGGTTTTCAACTGAGAAAGCATGAATTCCAGGTTTTTAGGAGTTAACTGTTGGGCAGCGTCGGACCATGCTTGATCCGGATTACAATGGGACTCAATGATCAAGCCATCAAAATTTAGATCCAGGGCCTTTTGTGCAATGATGGGCACTAGGTCTCTCTTTCCTGAGATATGACTTGGATCATTGATCATCATCAAATCAGGGAAATGAGTTCTGAATTCAATTGGGATCTGCCAAAGAGGGGAGTTACGGTGAATTTGATCCCTAAAATTTGAAAAACCTCTATGTATTACTGCCAGATCTTGAATCCCAATTTTTTGGAATCGCTCTACCGCTCCAATCCAAAGGCTTAAATCTGGATTGACAGGATTTTTAATCATCACCGGAATATTAACTCCTTTGAGACTTTCGGCTATTTCCTGAACGGTAAATGGATTGACTGTGGATCTTGCTCCAACCCAGAGTATATCAATTTCATGAGCCAGGGCTTCCTCAACATGTTGGGCAGAGGCAACCTCTATCGCAAATTTGACTGGGTATTTATTTTTGATTTCCTGGATCCAAGGAAGGGCAATGGATCCTAAGCCCTCGAAACTCCCTGGTCTTGTCCTTGGTTTCCATACACCTCCGCGTATTAAGTTGATGCCTTGAGATACCAATTCCTGAACAGTATTATCCAGTTGTTCGGGGGTTTCTATGCTGCATGGACCTGCAATAATTAAGGGCTTTGAATGGGAATTTTTATTGAAAAGGGTTTCCAAAGTATTCGGGTTTTTGTTCTTTAAAACTCAAGTAGGGGCGACTAGGTTTAATTTCCTGATTTTTTGATTTTTTCAGTATCAGATTCCGCCCAAATATCCCAACAAATCATCTGCTGAAGAGGTTTTTTTAATATCTTTGCACCTTTATTTGAGCAATATGCCAGTAAAACCCAAAATTTCTTTCGAGAATCTAGAAGTAGCCTTCGCTTCCAAGAGCGATGCTGAATTGCGTAAAATGTATTTGATTTTCGCAACTCTCAATAATAATCTGATCTCCGATCTGGGTATTGGATTAGCAAATTTGGCCTTTAAACTCAAACTTCCGGTCAAAGGTATCATGAAAAAGACCATGTTTGGTCATTTTTGTGGAGGAGAAACTATCAAGGAGTCCATTCAAGCCTGTAAAAAGTTGGCGGAATACGGGGTAGAATCTATTCTCGATCTTTCGGTAGAGGGAAAAGGAGATGAAGCCAGCTTTGATAAAACTACGGAGGAGATTTATCAGACTTTGATCGAATCAGCCAAAACCGCTTACATGCCTTTTGGTGTATTTAAGGTAACCGGACTGGGAGATTATCATATCATGATCAAAATCCAGGATGGGGAAAAGTTAAGCAAAGAAGAGCAAGCGGCTTTTGATAGGATGAAAGCTAGGGTGGATAAACTTTGCAAAGCTGCTCATGATTTGGGATTAAGGATTCTTGTGGATGCAGAGGAATCTTGGTTCCAAAACGTTATAGATGATTTGGCCTATGAGGCCATGGAAAAATACAATCAAGACCGTTGTGTAGTCTATAACACCTATCAAATGTATAGGCACGACTCTTTGTCAAGATTGCAAAAAGCCCATTTGGTAGCTCAAGAAAAAGGTTATTTGTTGGGTGCCAAACCTGTAAGAGGTGCCTATATGGAAAAGGAGCGGGAAAGGGCAGAGGAGATGGGTTATCCTGATCCGATTCAACCTAATAAGGCAGCCACTGACAGGGATTATGATGCAGCCATCGCTTATTGTGTTGAGAACGGGATTTATCTGGTTTGTGCTACCCATAATGAAAAAAGTAGCCTTCAACTGATAGATTTGATGAACCTCAATGGAATAGACCCTAAGTCAGACCGAGTTTTCTTCTCTCAACTTTATGGGATGAGCGATAATATTTCCTTTAATCTGGCTAACTCGGGATATAGGGTGGTAAAATATGTTCCTTACGGCCCTGTAGAAAAAGTGATGCCATATCTAACCCGAAGAGCAGCAGAAAATAGTTCCATAGCTGGACAAAGCAGCAGGGAGTTTGAGCTGGTGAAAAGAGAAATGAAAAGAAGAAAGAGGAATTAAAAGTGTAAAGTTTGAAAGCTGAAATCAGAAGGCTGAAAAAGAATAGTCAAGGAATAAAATAAAATTAGAACTCTCAAATCTATACCATGCAACTTTTGAGTGAACAGGAAATCGAACGAAGAAAAGATCGGGAAGAGCTGATGCAATTAGGGATAAACCCTTACCCAGCAGAAGCTTTCCCAATCAATGTCACTTCAGAGGATATTCATAAAAATTACGAAAATCATAAAACCGACTACAAAGATATCTCAATTGCTGGTCGATTGATGACCAAGAGAATCATGGGCTCGGCTTCATTTGCTGAGATTCAGGATTCTACTGGAAGGTTACAGATTTATGTAAGAAGGGATGATATCTGTCCGGGAGAGGATAAAACACTTTACAATAGTGTATTCAAAAAGCTATTGGGAATAGGAGATTTTATAGGAGTTAAGGGATATATTTTTACTACTCAAACTGGAGAGATTTCCCTTCATGTCACTGAATTGAAGGTTCTTTCTAAATCCGTTAAGCCATTACCTGTAGTTAAAAGAGACGAAGAAGGGAATGTCTACGATGGATTTACAGATCCTGAAATGCGCTATAGACAACGCTATGTGGATTTGACTGTCAATCCAGAAGTGAAGCAAACTTTTATCACCAGATCCAAAATAATTTCTACCATGCGTAGATATTTTGATGATCACGGATGGCTGGAGGTAGAAACTCCTATTCTTCAGGCTGTTCATGGTGGTGCTGCGGCAAGACCTTTCCAAACTCATCATAATACGTTGGACATGCCTCTGTTTTTGAGAATCGCCAATGAACTTTATTTAAAGAGGTTGATTGTTGGTGGCTTTGATGGAGTTTATGAGTTTGGGAAAATGTTCCGTAATGAAGGAATGGACCGAACTCACAATCCGGAATTTACATCCATGGAAATCTATGTAGCCTACAAGGATTACATCTGGATGATGGAAATGGTGGAAGATCTTCTTGAAAAAGTTACACTAGCGATTCACGGAGATACCAAAGTCAAAGTAGGAGAGAAGGAAATTGATTTTGCAGGTCCATACCGTCGTTTGACCATGTATGATTCCATTAAGGAATATGCTGGTATCGACGTGAGTAAAATGGGCGAAGAAGAACTTCGAAAAGTTTGTACTGAGCTAGGCATTGAAGTAGATGATTCTATGGGCAAAGGCAAATTGATAGATGAGATTTTCGGAGAAAAAGTTGAGGAACACTTAGTTCAGCCAACTTATATCACCGACTACCCAATTGAAATGACTCCGTTGGCGAAAAAGCACAGAACTGAACCTGGCTTGGTGGAGCGATTTGAATTGTTCGTGAATGGAAAAGAAATAGCTAATGCCTACACGGAATTAAATGATCCAATTGATCAGCGAGAGAGATTTGAAGACCAGTTGAAACTAGCCGAAAGAGGAGATGATGAGGCGATGGCCATGGATGAGGATTTCTTGAGATCTTTGGAATATGGAATGCCACCTACTTCAGGATTGGGTATTGGAATCGATAGATTGACCATGTTGCTGACCAATAAGACTACCATTCAGGAAGTATTATTCTTCCCTCAAATGAGGCCTGAGAAAAAGCAGGTAGAAATGACTGAGGAAGAAAAGATGATTTTTGAATTAGTAAAGGGAAATCAGCCAGCCTTATTGCCTGAAATCAAGGGTATGACTGATTTGAGCAATAAAAAATGGGATGTTGCTATGAAAGGCTTAAGCAAAAAAGGAGTGGTATCTGTTCGAAAAGAAGGGGAAAACCTTTTTATTGATTTGGCAGAGTAGTTCTCTTAATTATTGAATAAATAAAAGGCCCCGGCAATAAGGAATTTGCCGGGGTCTTTGTTTAGAATCCTGGATTATCTTTTTTACGTGCTTCTTTTTCCCTCTCGGCGTAGCTAAAAACTTTAAGAAGTAGAGGACTGGTTCTCTCAGTCACCAATTCCCGGATTTTGTATTCTTCTTTGGCGATTTCTACAAATAAGCCATCTATAGCTTTCTGGGTAACATAAGCAGTCAAGTCGGTATTAACAGGTTTTACTAAAGGAATCTTGTTGTACTGAGTCATCACATCAGACCAATAGTTGGTGGCGTTTACTTTTTGTAGGCTGCTATTAATTATGGGTGAAAATTTCTTAGTAAGCTCCTGACTGGTGGTTCGCGCGAAATACTGAGTTGCCGCATCATTTTCTCCCAATAAGATTCCCCGGACATCCTGCAGGGTCATCTGCTTAATAGCCGCGGTAAAAATGGGTTTAGCTTCCTTAGCTGCTTCCTCTGCGGCTTTGTTCAAGCTTTCAATAGCTTGATCGCAAACTGAGCCCAAGCCGATTGATCGAAGTGTTTTTTCAACATTTTTGGCCTCTTCAGGAAATAGAATCTTCACATCAGGATTTTTAAAATACCCGTCAACGGCAGATAATCGATCTGTACTAACTCCGGTTCCTTTTTCTAAAGCCTCTTTCAGCCCCGTTGCAATTTCAGAATTATTGGGTGTGCCTAAGGTTTGTTGGATTACCTTGTTTATCTGAGCTGTGGATTGACAAGAACTGAAGATTAGTAATCCTAAAAAAAACAGTAAATTTCTATATGTTCGACTCATGGTCATGGGATGATGGTTGATTGTATGATTGAAAGAACGGACAAAACGCCAAAAAGATTTTAAAAGCAAGCCATATCAAGGGGATTTTAAGTTTTAGGATAAAATCAGGAAGTCTTAAAATTTTGAGAATTTTTTATTAAAATTGATGATATCATTGATAAAATTTAATAAAGTGAGTCATTTAATGAAATATTGATAAATGAATTTAAGATTAAACTCGGAGTTTGGAACTCTCAGGGCAGTGTTGATGCATAGGCCGGGAAAGGAAATTGATAGGCTAACTCCCTATAACAAAGACTTTTTACTATTTGAAGATGTTCCTTACTTGGAGGCTTTGCAAAAAGAACATGACGTTTTTTCCAATTTAATTAAAGAATCAACCGGAGCTACGGTTTACCAACTCAGAGAATTATTGATCCGCGTATTATACGACGAGGATATATTATTGAGATTGATGAGGGAATCTCTCAGACGATCCAACATGGTTCATTTGGCTGAGGATATTTTGGAGCGATATTCTACAGCTGAATGTGCAGGGATTTTGACAGCAGGCTTAAAAGTGCATGAATTGAAAAGAAAAATCCCAAACTTGAATCAGGGAGAACTTTTGGATTATGCTTTTGTGATAACTCCTTGTCCTAATTTGTATTTTCAAAGAGATCCTATGGCACTCACGCCGGGCGGGATTATTTTTTCTTCGATGAAAATGGAAGGTAGACAGCGAGAAGCAAATTTGTTAAGGACCGTTTTTGAAAACCACCCGGAGTTCAAAGACCACGTCAATAAATTATACCCCATCAATGGTCATGATAATCCTCCAAGTATTGAAGGAGGAGATGTCATAGTCTTATCCCATGAGGCAGTAGCTATAGGGAACTCTGAGCGGACCGATGAAAAGGCAATTTACCATGCAGCCAAAGCTCTTCTGGCAGAGGGATCTGTGAAAAGGGTTTATGAGGTTCACTTGCCTGAAAAGCGAAATTATATGCATTTGGACACAGTTTTCACCGTTTTAGATGAAAACCTGGTGCTGACTTATCCTGATGCTATGAATGCTGTCCTTCAAACATCTCTTTACACTTTAAAGGAGGTGCAGGATGACAAGGTGCATATCAAACGCGAAGTACTGAAGGAGTCACTATTAACGGTTTTGGAAAGAGAAATTCCTCATTTAGAGGTTTTGGCAACTGCAGATGGAAACCCAGACTATTCTATGCGTGAGCAATGGTTTGATGGAGCTAATGTTTTTGCTATTGGACCGAGAAGAGTGATATCCTATAATAGGAACATTCACACCAACAGAGCCTTAAGAAATATGGGAGTGGAGGTATTGGAAATTCCTTCCTCAGAATTATCCCGAGGTTTGGGAGGTCCGAGATGTATGACTATGCCACTGAGTCGAGCTAGGGTGTAGGAATAAAAAAGGCCAGTTAAGTCAACTGGCCTTTATTTTTATAATTTAATGATCCAATTGTGTGGATCTTTTTGGCTTCCATATTTAATGCCATCCAATGCGGCTAAAACTTTGTGTGAAAAAGCATCTGCTGGTTTTTCTGGCAAGACATAATCTTTTCCATCAATGTGGATTTTGGCAATATGAGCAATAGTCGCCGCAGTTCCCGTTCCAAATGCTTCTTCCAAAGTTCCATTTTCCAAAGCTTCTTTCAACTCAGAAACGCTTAAAAATCGTTCTTCGATTGGCTGATTCCAGTCATTTGCCAATTGAACTACTGAATTTCTTGTAATTCCCTTCAGGATTGTACCCGTATGAAGTGGAGCTGTAATGAGCGTTCCGTTTATTTTAAACATTACATTCATAGTACCACTTTCTTCAATATTACTATGGCTTTTACCATCTGTCCATAGTAGTTGATCGTAGCCAGCTTTTTGTGCCTGTAAGGCCGGATATAATGAGGCAGCATAGTTTCCAGCTGTTTTTGCAGCTCCCGTTCCTCCTTCAGTTGCTCTCGTAAACTTGGTTTCTACTTTTACAGAAACAGGCTTAGAGTAATAATTTCCTACTGGGCAGGTAAAAATGATGAATTTATAGGTATCAGATGGTTTTACACCAATGTAGTCATCCGTAGCAAACATGAATGGTCGGATATAAAGGGAGGCTCCTTTGGCTGTCGGAACCCAGTCTCTATCCAAATCCAAAAGCTGAAGCATACCCTCCATAAAGACCTCTTCAGGCAAGGATGGCATGCACATCCTTTCAGCCGATTCATTCATTCTTTTCCAGTTAGCATCCGCTCGGAAAATCAAAATTTCACCTTCTTCATTTTTATATGCTTTCATTCCTTCAAAAATGGACTGCCCATAATGAAGAGCGGCATTGGATGGGTTTAGCTGTAATGGTGCATAAGGTTCAATTCTCAAGTCAGTCCACTCTCCATTTTTATAATCTGCCACAAACATGTGATCAGAGATGGTTTTTCCAAAAACCAAATTGGAAAAATCAGTTTGCGGTAATCTGGAAGATGCTGTCTTGTGTACCGGTATGGCTAGCGAAGTTTTCATGCTAAATCGGATTCAGGCAAAAAGCCTTTGTTGAAATTTTATTTTACTATGGGCAAAATTTACCCAGTTTTTTAAACTCTAGGTTTCCAAGTTACTTCCTCTACATCTAGTTCTTGGGCCATTTTTCTTCCCAAAACAAAGAAGTAGTCCGAAAGTCTATTCAAATATTGGATCACCATTTCATTCACTTGTTCGTAGGAGGCGAGTTCAACTGCCAATCTTTCAGCTCTTCTACATACTGTCCTTGCTAAGTGGCAAAATGAAACAGATTGGTGTCCACCTGGTAAGATAAATGCTGTAAGAGGAGGCAAATCAGCTTCCATACTATCCATTTGATGCTCTAGCATTTGGATATCTTCAGCATGCAAATCTGGCTTTTTTACTTTATCCTTTCCCGGAACAGTGGCTAAATCAGCTCCAATTGTAAAGAGTCTATCCTGAATTTCTTTCAAAATATCAGATCTGGAATTATTTACTTCCTGATCTCTGAGAAGTCCCACATAAGAGTTGAGTTCGTCAATGGTACCATAAGCATCGATTCTTAAATCTGATTTTGGTACTCTGACTCCTCCCAACAATGAGGTAATTCCTTGATCTCCGGTTTTGGTATAAATTTTCATGAATAGCCCTTCAAATCTCCGACAAAAATAAGAATCTATTTGATAATACTTTATTTGACTTAAGCGTGAACGCCTACCCCTCGGGTTGGATTTGGGTTCACCGTATCACTTTCTACCAAGCCGTCTCTTAATCTGACAATTCGGTGCGCATAGTGGGCAATATCGTCTTCGTGAGTTACCATGATGATGGTATTTCCTTTTGAGTGTAGCTCATGAAAAAGCTCCATGATATCATAGGAAGTCTTAGAGTCTAGGTTTCCGGTAGGCTCATCCGCCAATATGATAGATGGATTGTTGACCAAAGCTCTTGCAATCGCAACTCTTTGTCTTTGTCCACCGGAAAGTTCATTTGGTCTGTGCTTGGTTCGATCACCAAGTCCCACATTGCTCAAAGCCTGAAATGCCATTTCTTCTCTCTCGGCTCTGCTAAAACCTGCATAAACCAAGGGCAGGGCTACATTCTCCAGGCAACTGGCTCTCGGAAGAAGATTAAAAGTTTGGAAAACGAAGCCTATTTCTTTATTTCTGATCTCCGCCAGTTCATTCTCAGTCATATCACTGACATCCTTATTATTGAGAATGTATGTGCCGGAAGTAGGGGTATCAAGGCAACCGATGATATTCATCAAGGTAGATTTACCTGATCCTGAAGGACCCATAAAAGCTACATATTCCCCTCTATCCACTGTGATAGAAACGGATTTAAGGGCTTGAATAATTTCTGCCCCCATTTTGTAGGTTCGGTTGATATTATGGGTCTCAATAACTCTGCTCATGGTAAGTTGGGTTAGTGGTTTCAGCTGAATTTTAAAAATACAGCATTTCTGTCAAAATACGAGATTATCTTCTAATAGTTGGTTAATTGGAGTCTTTCTAAAGTGGCAGGATCTATCCATTGGGCCATTTCAACCAGGGCATCTGTTGCGTAATTGCTCAAACCTATTGCTCTTGCCAGTTGAACTTTTTTGATCCAGAGAATAGGGTCTCGGTTGAATTCAGTAGCCGCATTGATGATTTCATATTGAGCCAAAGGATCTGGATTGATAGCTACAGCGGACCAAATCAAGGGGCTGAAATAGGGGTTGCCTGTCAACTCATCTCCCAATTGAAGCCAATTGAGCAGGGCTTCTACAGACTCTTTATTCTTCAAATCAGGATTGGCCAAAAATTTACTCAGATCTTCCTGAATACCCTTTTTATCTTGAATATGCTTCCCTAATTCCCTCAAATCAGACGCGTCGATTCCATGACTTTTAAATGCAATCAATCGAATTGCGAAATCAGTTTTGAGTTCTGAATCAGGAAGAGTTTTCCATTCATCGTATAAAGTTTTTGGCAGGCTTTCGTGGAATTTTTGAATTAACTCGAGGTAAAACAAGGTTGCTTCATCTGGCTGAGTTAGATAATCCGGCATTTGAAGACCATATTTTACTCGAATCAGTTCCGCATTTTCATAATATCCACCAAAGCTCAAAATACTCCAATGGTAAGACTGAAAAGCCTGAAATCCCTTTTCCTCTGCCGCCAGTAATTCTTTGGCAGCTTTTTTAAAGTCCATTTGCTGAGCTAAAATGCTGGTTGATAAATGTAGAAAATAACCAGCATCACCGGGATTTCTAAAAGCCAAGCCATTCAGGTTTTTGACTGCATCTGCTATTTTTCCGGATCCAAGGCTTCTGATGACGGCCGTTTCCTGAAGCTGCATTATATAATCCTGCATTTCCTCTTGCTTCCACAAGCTGTCAAGCATTGCAATGTCGGACTCAATGTTGATATGGTTTTTTTGAGAAAAGATATTTCTCCAAGCAGCCTGTACCAAAAGGGGGGAATTTTCTTTTTCTATTTCTTTCTTTACTTCCGCTAGAAGTTTCTCTTCAGGATAGTTTCCCAGAGCGTTTTGTCTGGCTATTTCATTGATTTTTTCTGCCAATGAATTCAAGGCCTTAGACTCACCCTCAATTTGCCCCATTTTAGCCTTCAAAGCTAATAGATTACTTTGGGAAACAGGGTGTGAGACGGAACTTGAATCCAATAATGCCAAGGCGTCTTGAGCACGGTTTACCTTGGTGAGCAATAGTGCCAAATTATTCAGCAATAATTCATTTTCAGGGAAAAATCGAAGGCCTCGTTCTAAATAAAATATGGATTCAAAAATCTTATTTTCTCTATGAAGCCTGTCTGCCAGAAGGATAATATTGTCCACCTGAGGAGCTTCAGAAAAGCTTTCTTCCAAGTGTTGTTTAGCCAAAGTAGGCTGGTTTAATTGAAAAAGAAGCTGTGCTGTAGCATTCTTGGCTTTTGGGTTATTTCTATACCTGGACCAGGAGTTTTCATAAATAATACTAGCCTCTAATTTTTGACCTGATCCGTAATAATAATCACCCAAAATATTACTGCTCATGGCATTGGCTTGTACTCCAACTATTCCTTCTGAGTAAGCAGTGGCTACCAACATGGCAATCAAACCTCCAATTCTTAAATGATAATAAGGCAAGGAATGAGGCTTGAATAATACTTTTTCAGCAGCTTTTCCGGAATTCATTACCTCATAGAAATTGGTCAGAATGTAGACCAAGAAAAATAGACTGAAACCGATTTGAGAGTAAGTGAAAATATGTTTGAGAAACTCTTCTGCGGGTTGATTTCCGGAGATTTTGAGTTTCCAGCTCAACCATAAAACCAGTCCAAAGCCAATCAGATACAGTCCTTTCAATGCCTTTTCAGACCCCACCAAATCCTGACCTGATTCAACTCTTTCTTTCAAAGTAAACCAGCCCAATATTCCTAATGGAAATAGAAGAAACAGTGGATTGAAGCTTGGCAGAAAATCCATAGGGAAGCCTGTGAAATCCATCAAAATATTTACCATTAATAGTAGGTAAATAGCTGTTATTAGAGTGATTTGAATGGATACTTTCAAGGATAAATTTCTTCCTGCTTTTAGCAGTAAAATATAAATGCCTGAAATCACTCCGTGTCCATTCCATAAGAGCCAAGCAATTGATAATAGTATAGCTGGCATGGTTAGATGTTCTGCTAGAAAAAGCTCGGGTCTGGAAATCGGACTCAAGGTTTCCAACGCATAGCCAGTGACCATCAAGCAAATTAAATTGAGAAGAAACCTGAACTCAAATCGAAGAGATTTCCCAGTAATATGAAAAAAAACAGGAATTACTAAGGTGCCAACTATGGCAATAATTAATGGGTAGTTGCTACTTGGACTTCCAATGTTCAATCCATTCAGATTGGAAAAGGTGAGAATGGCAATCCAAACTATTCCAAAAGCAAGAAAAAAGTACTTTTTCAATTCGCTGACTAATGTCAAAATCAGGGTAAGAATGAGCCCCATTAAAACACCAAAGAATAAAGACTCAGCAACAAAAATATTGGGGCCTAAATCTTTGAATTCCTGAAAAATCAGAAAATTATCTACCAAAATAGGAAATGAAACGGGTCCAAATTGAGACCAATCAAAAGGGATAGAAATACTATCCAAAAAGTAACCGGCTTGGATATTTCTGTAAGGTATGGGATTGAAAAGAAAATAGTAGTAAGCAAAAAGCCCTCCCGTAATAATCAAAAGGAGGGCCGGGATAATTGCTTTTTTAGAAAGTAAGTTGGTAGAGTTTTGCAGCATTATTCTAAAACCTTTGGAACGCGGAAATAATCAGAATCTCTTTTTGGGGCATTTTTCAAACCTGCTTCGTGGTCTAAATGCTTACCTACCTGATCTTCCCGCATGTCATTGACTTCGGATGACATAGTGGTCAATGGCTCCACTGAATCTGTATCTAATTCATTGAGCTTTTCCACCCAGTCCAAAATCTGACTCATATCTTGCGACATTTTTTCAGCACTGCTTTCATCGAATTCTAGCCTTGCCAAATGCGCTATTTTTTTGATTGCTTCTTTGTCAATCTTCATGTGTGTCGTTCACTAAATTATCCCGATTGAGTTGAGCTTGAATCACTTCAAAACACTTCTCTTTCAGGCTGTCTTCTGTATCTTCTACTGTAGGAAGTATGGCCTCATGTAAGACCATTTTTGCTCTTTTCAAGTTGAGCAAGAGCCCTTTTCCTTCAGGCAAAATTAGATGATTATAGGATAAAGTGACAGGAATGATGGGTATTTGTTTCTCCACAGCTAGCCGAAACGCCCCATTTTTGAAAGGAACCATTTGTGGTGGTTGCGTGGAATAGATTCCTCCTTCTGGAAAAAGAACAATACTGCTTCCATTATCCAGTGCTAAACCTGCCCTTCTCATAGTTTCAGCACGGCTTTTAAGTCTTGACCTGTCAACTGCGATATGGAGTTTTTTAAAATAGTAGCCGAAAAGAGGAGCTTTCCTAATTGAGGCTTTTCCCACAAACTGCACGTCACCCGGAATAAATCCCATCATGGCAATGTCCAGGTAAGAGAAGTGATTGGCTAAAAAAAGATAAGGTTTGCCTTTTTCCAGCTTGCATTTTTTCTCCATGTGAACGGGGAGAAAAATCAAGGTGAAATAAACTTTAGCCCAATAGCGGTTGATTTTTCTTCCAAATCTTTGCCATCCAGGAATCCAAATACAGATCAAAAAGAAAGGGAATATCGCCAAAAAGCTTCCAATGAATAATAAGCCGGCATAGACTGAATAAATGATCCGTAGAAGTTTAATCATGATTGACCATATGATTTGCCACCTTGATAAAATAATTCATCATCAACTCTCTGACTTCCTGTTCCACCTGAATTTTATCCAAAGCTGTGAGCATTGCATTCATCCAGTGATTTCTCATTTTACCATCTATTTTCCACTGAAAATGTCTCATTCTAAGCCGAGGATGTCCCCGCTCTTCCGAATAGGTTTGAGGTCCACCAAATACCTGCATTAGAAATAAGAAAAGTCTCCTTTCTGCTGGAGCCAGATCTTTTTCTGGATAAAGTCTTCTCAACTCTTCGTTCCGGGACACTTCCTCATAAAAATAAGCGGTCAGTAGTTTTATTTTTTCTTCTCCGACTGCTTCATATATGCTTTGAAATGGGTTCATTTCGCAAACTTAACAAAAGCCAGGAATTAGGATTCCAGTTTTTTGACTTTCAAAGATGTTCCTTCTGTGGATATTACAATCACTTTTTCACCTTGGTCTATAAAATCTCCTCTGGAATAGGCATCATAAATCTCTCCGTCAATTTCTACCCTTCCGCTGGGCCTGAGTCTGGAATGTACTATACCTGATTTTCCCTTTAAATCATCTTTGTAAAAACTGGAAGTATACCCCTCTGTTCTCTGTTGGGTACTGGCCAAAGTAATGGCTTGAAATGCCTGCCATTTATTCACCTTTGGAGTGAGCCAAAAGATCAAACTCACAGCAGCAATTGCCGAAAGTATCACGGTGAGCAAGGCAGTGAATAATTGAGAGGCAGGTACAAATTCAAAGTCGAAATTCTGATTCGGAAGCATACCCAAGACCAAACCTGCAAGGATACAAGTGATCCCTAGCACCCCAAAAATTCCAAAACCTGGGATGACAAATAGCTCGATTGCCAATAAAATCACACCTGCCACAAATACAATTACTTCCCAGTTTTCAGCTAGTCCATTTAAATAATAAGGGATGAAGTAGAGGATGGTGGCAACGATTGATGCTAGAAGTGGAAAGCCAACTCCGGGAGTTTGAAGTTCGAAATAGATTCCTCCTGTAATAATTAAGATCAATATCCCACTGATTGCAGGATTTAGGAAAAAAGAAATGATTTGTTCCGTGTGAGAAACCTCATATTCGATAATCTCAGCGTCTTGAAGCCCCTGAGCTTCAAGGATGGCGTTGATGGAGCGGTATTCTCCTTCACAAAAACCCAGCTTAATGGCTTCAGAAACGGAAAGTGTAATGACTGAACCTGCTTCAGATACACCTTCAATCTCCAATTTTTCGTCTACCATTCCTTCAGCAATTTTGGGATCTCGTCCTTTTGCTTCGGCAGTACTTCTCATCATGGATCGCATGTAGGACTGATACTTATCAGGTGCTGCAGCTCCATCTGCCCCATTGACCACAGTGGCGGCTCCAATGCTTGCTCCGGGTGCCATGTAAATACTATCGGTAGCAATCGAAATCAAGGCTCCGGCGGAGGCTGCATCCTTATTGATAAAGGTGTAAATCGGAATTTCGGATTCCAAAAGCATGGTTCGAATATCATCTGCATCATTGACCGCACCTCCGTAGGTGTCCATTTCGATGATAATCAAGTCTGCATTTTTTTCTTTTGCATCTTCCAAAGCCAGCTTCACTCTTCTATTCATTGCAGGATCAATATCTCTGTCAATTTTAAAAGTGAATATTTTCTTTATTTCAGCTTCCTGGGCATTAGTGCTTGAGAAGCTGCTAAAGAAAATTGACATTAAAAGGCAGTAGAATAATGTTTTCATGGTTAGTTAATCAGAAACAAAAGATACGCATGAATTTCCTTTAGGACTTATTTTTTGAAAGATATCAGGCTTTTTTTCTAAAATTCCTTGACTTTCAGTTGATTTATGACGTTTGATTCACAACCTGGGATTCTTATTCGAGAAAATTAGTCTTTTAGCATAATTATTGATGTTTATATAGATAGAATTTTAGTACAACCCATCAAAATCAGCTTTCTATATGCAAATTAATAAACGCACTTTCTACCTAGTTCCTGCACTTTTTATCTCCATTTCAACCTTCGCTATGACTGAAATGGACTCTGTAGGAATCGAAAGGGTGGGTGATAAAACCTTTATAATCCATAATGTTGAGCCTAAGGAGACTCTTTTCGGAATTTCAAGAAGATATCAAACCCCGGTAGGAGAAATTGTAGATGCAAATTCCTCTTTGAAATCGGGTTTAAAAATCGGACAGCAAATCAGAGTTCCCTATGTATCCAAAGAAACTGTTCCTTCAGGTGCAGCCTTGCATAAAGTAGTTCCAGGTGAAACGCTATTTGCGATTTCCAAAAAATATGATGTGACAGTTTCTGAGATCATGGAGTGGAATGGTTTAAAAGGAAATGATCTAAGTGTCGGCCAGGCATTGGTCATTCAAAAACCACAAGCAGCTCCTCAAAAGACGGTAGCTGAAGTGAAAGAAACTACACCTGCACCTACCACTGCTAGTGTTCCTGCAAAAAAAGAAACTACTCCAAAGCCGGAGCCAAAGCCGAGTCCTGTAAAGCAGGAAGCTCCTGCAAGAAAGGAAGAAACAAGACCAATGACTGAGCCGAAAACCCAACCAACAGGTCAGGTTTTGGTTCCTGGAGACTGGATTTCACATGAAGTTAAAACCGGACAGACCTTGTTTTCAATTGCTGGGCAGTACAATGCAAAAGTGGAAGACATTATCAACTGGAATGGTTTGGTCTCAAATAATCTAACTGTCGGACAGGTGTTGAAAGTTGGGAGAGCAGAGCTCAAACAATCAGACGTGCCGATTGTAGGTGAGCCGAAGGTGGTAAGTAGCCCTGAAGAAATGCATGTTGTTCCTGATGGAGCGAACTCAGGTGGATTTAAAAATATTAGAGAAACAGGCCAAGCTGAACTGATAGAAGGTACAGGAGGTCATAAAAAATATTTGGTTCTTCACAGAACAGCGCCTGTAGGAACTATCATGCGAGTGAAAAATGAAGAAAATGACGTGACCATTTTTGCCAGAGTGGTGGGAACACTTCCTGAAACTGGAGATAACTCCAAGTTGGTCATTAAACTTTCACAAGCTGCATTTGATCAACTCAAAGCTGTGAATGGAAGATTCCCTGTTGAGGTGATGTATTAAGAAGTTTTGATAAATTAATTGGAGCTCCGAATTATCGGAGCTTTTTTTTTAATTATCATAACTATCCGCTTTTCAGTAAGTTTGTTTGATATGAAAGCTATTTCTCCACTTCGAACTCTCCTTTTTCTAGCACTATTTTTTATTGCTTTTGAAAGCCTCAGTCAGGAAATTCCTGCATTAGAATCTTTTAATCAGACCCGATTAGATTACAATCAAAAAGGGATGTTGATTTTAGGCTCTTGGGCTGTGGGAAATATGATTTGGGGTGGGATAGGAGCAAGCCAAAGCATGGGAGAAAACAAGGCCTTTCACCAAATGAACCTGTATTGGAACTCCGTGAATCTGATTATTGCAGGGTTGGGTTATTGGCAAGCTACCAAGGAGAGTCCAGGTACCGATTTTTGGCAAACAATGGATGCTCAAAATGGAATTGAAAAAATTCTCCTTTTTAATGCTGCATTAGATTTAGCTTATATGGGAGGAGGCTTATACTTGAAAGAAAGAGGGCTGAGAAAATCAAATGAGCGATTGATTGGATTTGGGAAGTCGGTAATTTTACAAGGTGCATTTTTATTGGCCTTTGATGGCATCATGTATAGCTTCCACAGTGCGAATGCAAAAGACTTACCTGGAATAGTTCAAAACATTAGTTTAAGCCCAACAGGAGTAGCCTTGAGAATTCCCCTGAGATAAATCATATTTTTTTGAATAGATTTTAGTTATTACTCTGTAGCTCTAGTTTGTCATTCTTATTTAGTCAGGGTACCTTTGCATGCAAGTACCCCATTATGAACAAAGTACAACTCTTCTTTCACCACGTATTTAGATTTATCTGGAATTTGATATTCGTGGTATCTTATCCAATCCTTGCAAGCTTTGGCTTGCTATTTATTGGCCTTACTTGGCTCTTTTCCAAACTTTCCCAACTCTTGACCAAGTTGAGACCTGAGGGTAAAAAAATAGTCATTAAGGAAAGTGAATGGGAAGTTCTCCCTTATTCCAATGACATGCTGGAGGCTAAATTGGTTAAACAGATCATGTTTGGCCCTTCTGGTTTTAGACTAAGAAGAATGGATGGGGTTCCATCGGTTTTATCGGATTTTGTCTTTGGAAATAAAATCAGAGTTATAGAAGAGGGATTTATTTTAGAAAAATGGAATAGCACTGAATCCAAGGATCTTCCTGACTTTGACATTTGCTTGTATAATCCAGATGAAGATTCCTTGAGATCGCTTACAAATATTAAGTGCTTTGACTGGCATGTTTCTGAGAAAGTAGAAAATGAGCTTTCTTTTAAATGGTTTGACGGAACTCAAGGCGGAGAGGTGAAAGTTGCTCTTTAATGAATGATATCAAGGGATTTTTAGACGAAAAAGTCGAACTCTACAATCAGCCGGGATTTATAGCCAACGATCCGATTTCTATCCCGCATCGCTTTTCAAAAAAGCAGGATATAGAAATTTCAGGTTTTTTTGCTGCAATATTAGCCTGGGGTCAAAGAAAGACCATCATCAATAAATGCTTGGAGCTTTTTGAGAAAATGGATAATGCTCCCCATGAATTTTTGATGAATCATCAGGAAGATGACTTGAAGCCATTTCTCAGTTTCAAACATAGAACCTTTAATGATGTGGATACGCTTTATTTCATCCACTTTTTGACTTGGTTTTATAAAAAATACGATTCCTTGGAACAGGCCTTTTTGCTGGGACAAAACGGGGAAATTGATGCTATGGAATCAATTCTATCCCGATTCCATGAGTTTTTCTTTTCCCTCCCCGATGCTCCATCTAGAACCCGCAAACATATAGCAACTCCCGCAAGAAAAGCAGCATGTAAGCGCATTACCATGTATTTGCGATGGATGGTAAGAAAGGATTCGAAGGGTGTCGATTTTGGAATTTGGGAACAGATTAAGCCGGCTCAATTGATTTGTCCCTGTGATCTGCATGTAGATAGGGTCGCGAGGAAACTTGGCTTAATCACACGTAAACAAACGGATTGGCTAACAGCTCTGGAACTGACAGAGCAATTGAGAACCTTTGATCCAATGGATCCAGTCAAATATGATTTTGCTCTTTTTGGACTTGGAATCGAAGAAAAGTTCTAGGCTTAATGAAATTTTTTGATCTCTGGAGCAGCCGCTGAGGTAGAAAATTCATTTGCAAATCTTTCTGCATAGTTGTCCAACAAGTCCATGATTTTTTGCTGGTTTTTGGATCTAACTATCAGCCCCGCATGATATTCTAAGGGAACTCTAAAATATACCTCGGGATCGTCAAAACTGCTCAAATCAGGATGTTCATACTTGGATAAAGTAAGTACAATACCCGCATAGTTTTTAGCTACTTTTGGCAATTCATACTTGTAGCCTTTGGCTAAAGAGTCTTCAATTTTGGCCCACTCAGCCCATAAATTGATGTCTGTTGCTGCTTCCACCATTTCAGCCAAATGAGCCCCGCCAACTCTGGATGATGTTTCCAAAAAGTAGATTTCTCCATCTTCATGGCATTTGATAAATTCAGTATGCGTTGCTCCTGATTTCATCCCAAATGCCTTCATAATTTCCAAATTGGCCTTCTTAATTGCTTTATCATCCGAAGACCCGTATTTGATATTTGCAGAACGAAAAATTCCACCTCCTTGGGAGATTTCCATAGGAGTCGCCAAATACTTTGAAACAGTTAAAAACAGACTTTTTCCATTTAATAGTAAGCCATCCGCATGATAGACATCTCCCGGTTTGAACTGTTCGACAAGATAGTATAAGCGATTATCTCCCAACTCGTTGATATGGTGCCAAAGTTCTTCTTTCGAATTTACCTTGATGATCCCGTGTGCAGAAGCCTCAGATCTAGGTTTAAGGACCCAAGGTGCGGAAATATGATCTGCAAATAAATTGATGTCCTCATCATTGAAAAGAGGGGAGAAGGCAGGAACCCGAAGACCAGAGTCCTGAGCTTTAATTCTCATGGCCAACTTATCTCTGAAAAATCTTCCGGTGGTCTGTCCCATTCCCGGTATTCTCAAACTTTCCCTCAGGTAAGTGGCCTTTTCAACATCATAATCATCCAAGGCAATGATGGATTCAATTTTATGGTTTTTCATTAGTCCACCAACTCCCTGAAGCAACAGGTTTAAATCCCAATCTAAATCCTGTCCAGGCATAAAAAATACTTCATCTATGTATTCATAGACCCAAGGTTTGTCTTTCAATTTTTCAGAGGTAACTAGAAAAACTCGATTACCCTGTTTCTTCAATGCTGTTAAAAATGCATTGCCTTTGAAAAAGTTGGAAATGCACAGAAAAGTTTTGCCTTGTTGATTCATATTAAAATTGATTTTCTATGAATTTAAGCAATAATCCCACACCAAAGGCAGTTCCTGATTTGGTTTTTGCAAAATCAGTATCCGCAAAAGCCACCCCAGCAATATCCAAATGAGCCCAAGAAGGATGCTTATGAGTGAAGGCTTGCAAAAACTTTGCAGCTGTTATGGCTCCTGCAATTGGCTTTCCATGATAATTTCTGATATCAGCAATTTCGGAGTCCATCTCTTTGGCATATTCTTCCCAAATTGGAAGGGGCCAGGATTTTTCTCCAACACCTTTTCCGGCGTTTTGAAGAGATTCAGAGAGCTTGGAATCGTTAGAGAAAAGTGCAGCACACTCATAACCAAAGGTACCTACGGCACTGCCTGTTAAGGTAGCCATATCAATGACTTGATCTGGTTTGTAAGTTTCTATGAGATAGGAGAGACCATCCGCCAAAATCAGTCTACCTTCTGCGTCAGTATCTACTACCTCTATACTTAATCCTGCATGAGAAGCTATAATTTCGGAAGGTAAATAGGCATCCTTATCGACTGCATTTTCCACTGCCGGAACAATGGTTGTTAGATTGATAGGGATTTTCAAATCTGCAATCACTTGAGTTGCTCCCAATACTGCAGCAGCTCCTCCCATATCTGATTTCATATGATGCATTCCCTGAGTTTTGATATTCAGGCCTCCAGTATCGAAGGTTACTCCTTTACCGACCAAGCCTAAATGTGTTTTTGCTTCAGGGTGCCTATATTCTAAAATAATGAATTTGGATTCCTTAGCCGAGCCTCTTCCCACAGCCAAAAAAGCTTCCAATCCTTTATCTTTTGCGTCTATCCCGCTAATTACTTCTGATTTTAAGGAATATTTTCCTGCCATTTCTTCGGCCCATTCTGCCAAGTATTCTGGGGTAAGGTTATTGGGAGGTAAGTCTACGAGCCTAAATGCTTCCTTCTTTGCACTAGCGATTTTTTCAGCTCGTTGTACCAATTTCTCAGCGTTTTTATGTGCCAACTTGATATGCACCTCTAGCTCTTCGAAATTGTTTTTACGCTCTTTTTTATAAAAATCAAGATGATAGTCTCCTAGAAATAAGCCAACTAGGGCTGGTTCAAGATAATTATCATCAAAGCTTTCCGGGAATTCTAGCAGGATACTTTGATCGATTAGATGATCATGCTTATGAAGCACTTTTCTGAATGAATTTTCTATGGATTTGTATTCGGGCTCCTTTCCCAAACCAACGAGCAGCACCATTTCCTTTTCCGCTTCCAGGACATAAAAACTGTCTTTTTTTCCGGAAAAAATAGGGCTTTTCACATTTACAGAAACTCCGTTTGATCCAGAAAAGCTGATTTCTTCCTTTTCCAAAAAAGGAATTACTCTTAAAAATGTTGAGCTGGAAACTTGAATATTAATTTGAATCTTCATAAGTCTTATTCTTTTTATTGCTAAAAAAAAGCCATTCTATCGCTTTGGGGAATTCATCACTCCAGTAGCTTTCATTATGTTTCCCCTGCTCATTGATGGATAGCCGGATTTTCATTTTTCCTTGCAGGCTCTCTCTTTTAAGTAGCCTTTTTCGGAGTTTACTGACATGTTCAACCATGGTTTCACTCTCATCTCCTCCGGCATATAGATAAAGTCTGGTTTCCTGCGGATCAAAGAAATCTAAGAATCCCAGTTTGATTTTGGGAATTACCCAAAGGGAAGGAGAAAATACCATGAGTTTGCCAAACACCTCCGGATAAATCAATCCTGAAAAAATACTAACCAATCCTCCCATAGAGCTTCCACCAATTCCTGTGTGCTCTCTTTCAGGTTTGGTTCTAAAGGTTTTATCTACAAATGGCTTAAGCGTATCTGTTATAAATCTGATGTATTGCTTCCCCTGACCCTTACCTAAAAGAGTTTTACCAACATTGTATTCCTGAATTCTCTCTGATTCAGCATGTTCTACTGCGATGATGATGATTTTCCCAATTCCATAATCTGACATAACAGCCAGTTTTTTGTCGATCTGCCAGTTTCCAAATTCAGCGTTTTCGTTGAAAAGGTTTTGAGCGTCCTGAAGATAAAGAACCGGATAATGTTCATCGCTACTCTCATAATCGTGAGGCAGCAAGGCCCAGATTTTTCTTTTTTTGTTCAATTGGGGTATCTCAAATTCTTCAGAGATCAAATGAATTTTTGGAAGTTGACTTGGACGATAAGGGAGCCAGTTTTTTCTCCATTTGGCAACTTTTTCAATTCGTGAGGTTTTGGAGTCACTCCATATTCTATTGGGAGTTCTATTGCCATATCTATCTATTTCTACTTCTGACCAGTCTCCTTTGGTGAATTTGTAAATCAATTCTCCCTGAAAAATCTCCTCCTCAGGAAATTCGAACTCATACTTTCCCTCATCGATTTTTTTCATTTTAAACCGATAATCTTGCGTAGCCCAATTATTGAAATTACCTGAAATATAAACAGGTCTTTCATCATCGTCGGGGGTGTGCAAAATCAGTTTACGGGTTTTGATACTGCTATCTTTTAGGTCTGTCTCTAGGGAAATCATAGGTGAGGCGAGCTGCCTTTCAATCTTTGCAAAAGTAAGCTTTGAACCATTAAGAAGAAACTTAAACTTTTTCTTCTGGCCTAAAACGGATTTCATCCGGATAGGGGAAGGCATGTATAAGCTCACCTTTCAAAATCCTTTGTTGAATCTTTTTCCAATGCTCTGGATCAAAAAGATTCTGATGATAGCTTAAAAAATGTTCCTTCAAATCACTTCTTCCAATCATCCAACGCCTAAAATCTTCCGGAAACACATCGTTTTTAGCTATATCATACCAAGGTTCAGAAGCATAGATTTGCGCATAAGTTTCGGCCTTGGGTTTGACTCTAAAGTTCATATCCGTTAGAAACTCGATCTCGTCATAATCGTAAAATATCACTCTTTTTTGTCTAGTTAATCCAAAATTCTTAGTCATCATATCTCCCGGGAAAATATTAGCCTGAGCCAATTGTAAAATAGCTCTTCCATAATCCTCTGCCACTTGATTTCCCTCCTCTGTACTGCAGTTTTCCAGATATATGTTCAAAGGAGTCATTCTTCTTTCAGTATATAGGTGCTTGATAATTAAATGCTTACCATCCGACTTTAAAAGGGAATTAGTGGTGTTTTTTAGTTCCTGAAGCAGTTCAGGGCTTAGTCTATCCAAGGGAATTTTAAAGTATTCGAATTCATGTGTGTCAGCCATTCTGCCTACCCGGTCATGTAAGGAAACCAACTTATATTTTTCCCGAACTTCCTGTCTGGTCATGTTTTTTGGAGGCTCAAAATGATCTTTGATGAGTTTGAATACCACATTAAAGGAAGGAAGAGTAAATACTGTCATGACCATTCCCTTGATGCCGGGAGCGATTACAAATTGATCTTTAGACTGTGTCAAGTGCAATAAGAAGTCCCTGTAAAATAGTGTTTTGCCGTGTTTGTTGAATCCGATCGCATTGTATAGCTCATGTGTTTTTTTATGAGGAATAACCGAACTCAGAAAGGCTACAACTTGGGAAGGGATTTCTGCCTGCACCATAAAATACGATCTGGTGAAGCTAAAAAGTGAGCTCATAATATTAGGATCAAAAATCAGAGTGTCTACAAAAACACCTTTGGGTCCATGAAGAATTGGGATGATAAAAGGCATCCATTTATGTCCCAAATAAGTTCGGCCGATTAAGTATGCCGCCTTATTTCTATAAAAAACTGACTTAAGAATCTGCGTGGTCGTTTCAGGTCCGGGATTATATCGTGTAAGAATGACCTCTTTGACACTTTGGATCAGGAACTGGATATCAGCTTCTTTATCCATCAAAGGAGCTCCAAAATCATAATCATCCAATATTTTTCGAATAATGGAGTCCAATCCCATTGAGCTGGGATAGGAATTGAGCAACTCTGCCGTAGAAAAAATCTCACAGGAACTATGACCTTCCATGAGGTACATCAATTCTTCGTCGCTGGACATACCTGGAAATGCCTTTCTAATGACTGAATTGAAAAAAGTTTCTGCAAGTTCTATATCAGGTCTTTCAGCAATCGATTCCTGATAATGCTGCCTTATCAATGTCCATATTTCCCTTTTATCGGCATCATCACCGAGCATTTTTCGAAACTCTTCAACTAATTGAAATAATAAGTCTTTATATAAACGCAGCCTTTGTTTATGATTTAATTGGGTGGCTGCCCAGTTTCTTTCCTTGAAATAAAGAGGAGCTAGCTCCGTGTAAGTATTGAAGGAGCGAATGTAACTTTCGAATCCTTGAAAAATTTTTTCTGCAAGAGGTATGGCTCTGTGTGGCATGATTGAAAATAATATAAAAAGTTAATACCTCTGAAGCTAGTGGAATGATTCCTATTTATTTTTCTTATAAAAAGATAGTGCAACAGGAATTTATGCACACGATTGCATTGAAATTTCCTAATTGATCTCAAAATCCTACCAAAAAAATTCTGTAAAAAAATGAAAATAAATAAGCTTGATTTTGAAGCGTTTAGGGCGAAAATTACTAGAAGAATAAAATTTTGAAAATCTTTCGCAATCGATTGTTTGGAGTATATAAAAACATTTTCTACTTTTCGACAGTATTCATGAATTGAATATCTACAATAGGTTTAATAGGTTTGAGAGCAGGAAAAGGTCGGATTAGTAGTCCGGCCTTTTTTGTTTTTTGATCGTCCTGGTTTAGCTTCATGCATTCATCTTTTTCTTATGGATAAATCAATAAAAATTCTTTTCTTCATTTGCCTTATCGGGATAGCTTTTGCATGTGAATCAACTTCGGAGAAAAATGAGACTGAAGTGAAAGTGGATTCTTCCGATTTGTTGGATGATTTTCCCACCAAACTTGACTTAGTTTTTGCACAGAAATCTGAATGGTACGAGCATTGGGCTCAGAAATTAGGAAGGTTCGAGGCGGATGATTTTGAATTGATGCTTTCCGATACGTTGGAGGGCTTTGAGATGCCTGAGAAAAACCCTATCCTTCCTAGCGACCCTTTATTTCCATATCAATTTCCACATCCAGGAGGAAACGGAGTAATGGATATCTATTCTTACAAAATTGAAGCTCAAGATGAATTGGATTCTCCTTTTTTGAATCCTGACTCTGAGGTGGTATGGTATAAAGCAGATGGAATGAAAGAGCGCCTTCTATTTATGGGGCCTTCCGGAGCATTTGAAGAGGGCTTATGGCTGAGCGAGGAAGAGTTTATAGTATTGGGCTTTTTTCAGGAAGTAGAGGGATTTAGACCCTTGGTTTGGTTGATCAGACCAAATGAAAATCTCGTATATCAATTTAGAATGAAAAAAGTTACCTCTGATTATAAGATAGAATCTTACCTAAATAAGAAAATCAAGAAGGTTGAATTGATTTAAAATGGATTTTGAAGAAGTCATCCAAAGACTGAAAAACTCGCTTTCAAGGCAACTTCCGGGTAAAGAGGCGCAGATGAGGATGTCACCTCAGCCGGTGGATATGAGAAGGTTTGATCCAAAATTACCTTCTAATTACAGAAAAGGTGCAGTTCTGATTTTAATCTATCCACAGGAAAAGCAGGCTTTTTTTCCATTGATCAAAAGACCTGAATACATTGGAGTACATAGTGGGCAGATAGCTTTTCCAGGAGGAAAAATGGACGAAGGAGACGAAAACGAAGTTTTTACAGCCCTTCGGGAAGCTGAGGAGGAAGTGGCAGTAAATGCCAGTAAAGTCGAAGTTTTGGGAAGAATGTCTGATTTATTTATTCCTGCCAGCAATTTTTTAGTAAGTCCTGTAATCGGTTATGTAGATCATATTCCTGAATTCGTTCCTGAGGAAAGGGAAGTTCAAAGAATCATTTCAGCAAGAGTTGCCGATATCGTATCCCCTGAAATCCAGAAAAAAACCATTTTGGAAATAGGAAATCAAATCAAACTGGACACTCCTTATTTTGAAGTAGAGAAAGAAATGGTTTGGGGTGCTACTGCCATGATTTTGGGAGAGTTTATAGAACTTTTGGAAAAGGGAAAATAAGCTCATTTTTGGGCATATGAGCATTTGTTGGTATTGTTGTAACCTTTAAGCAAAACTATGGAAGAACAAGCTCCTTTGATCATCAATGATGCTGTGGTTTTTGGCTTACTAGTAGCCACTCTAGCAGTAATTTTCAGCACCTCAGCAAGCCAAAATCGTATTTTTCAAAAATTTTATAAGGTTGTTCCGGCAGTGCTACTCTGCTATTTTATTCCTGCGGTTTTTAACTCCTTGGGAATTATTTCAGGTGAAGATTCCAACCTGTACTTTGTTGCTTCCAGGTATTTATTGCCTGCTTCTTTGGTTTTATTTACAATCAGCATTGATATCAAGGGTATTCTCAAATTAGGGCCTAAGGCATTGACGATGTTTCTGGCAGGTACATTAGGGATCATGCTGGGAGGTCCATTGGCACTGATGACAGTGGGCTTTATTCAGCCTGAACTCCTAGGTGGCACTGGTCCGGATGCGATCTGGAGAGGTTTGGCTACGATTGCCGGATCATGGATAGGAGGGGGAGCCAATCAAACTGCCATGTTGGAGGTATTTGGAGCAAGTTCCAGCCTTTTCGCACAAATGATAGCAGTAGATGTTTTAGTGGCTAATCTTTGGATGGCTTTCTTGCTGTACTGGGCTGCCAAACCAGAAAAAATCGATAAATTATTTAAAGCTGATTCTACGGCAATCTATGAGTTGCGAGACAAAATAGCGGATTTTAGATCCAAGATAATGACGATTCCAAGTTTGGCTCAGACCATGACCATACTGGGAGTGGGTTTTGGGATTACCGGGGTTTCGCATTTGATAGCTGACTGGATAGCTCCGATTATTTCCAGTGATTATCCTGCATTGAAGCAATACTCCTTGGACTCAACGTTCTTTTGGATCGTGGTGATAGCCACTACTGCAGGTCTTGCACTTTCTTTTACTAAAGCAAGAAACTTGGAAGGTGCGGGTGCATCAAGATTGGGTAGCGCCTTCTTATATGTCTTGGTGGCAACCATTGGAATGCAGATGGATTTGGGAGCAGTATTGGATAATCCAATTTTGTTTCTGATCGGTATCTTATGGATGTTCTTCCATATTTTAATCATGCTTTTGGTTGCTTGGTTGATTAAAGCACCATTTTTCTACGTGGCAGTTGGTTCTCAGGCAAATGTGGGAGGAGCTGCATCTGCGCCGATTGTGGCATCGGCCTTTGATGCTTCTTTGGCACCGGTTGGAGTTCTTTTGGCGGTATTAGGCTATGCTGTGGGAACTTATGGGGCCTACTTATGCGGTTTAATGATGCAGGCCATTTCTATTGGATAATGAAACACAGTAGACAGTTAGTCTTTATATGTACAGGTTCAGATTGCAAAAAAGCAGGTTCCAAGCTGATCAAGAAGGATCTGAAAATTGCAAGCAAACAAAATCCTTGGAAAGGTTGCTGCAAACTGATCCAAACCAAATGTTTGGACATGTGTAAGTCTGCTCCGGTTGCGATAGTCGAAGATCATTTTTTAAAAAAAACCAGTACAGAAAAAATATTGGATCAAATGAAAAAAGCCCTGAAAGATCAGGGCTGAGATTAAAGTTTGGTTGTCTTGACAGCAGTACCGCTGGCAGTAACCATCAGCATTCCATCTCGAATCGTTTCGTAATCCAAGTCAATTCCTACAATAGCATTCGCTCCGAAGGTTCTAGCTTGCATTTCCATTTCTGCCATAGCAGTAGCTTTGGCTTCTCTTAGAACGCGCTCGTATGAGCCGGATCTGCCTCCTACAATATCAGTAATACTGGCAAAGAAGTCTTTGAAAACATTGGCACCTATGATGGTTTCTCCAGAAACAATGCCTAAATATTCATCGATTTTGTAGCCTTCTAGTTGGTTGGTAGTTGAGATAATCATTGTATTTAAATTAAGTGAAACATATCTAATGCACGCATAATTTAAGGCGCAAGTTTGAATAAATCATTTAAATTGATTTTAGGTGATTTATTTAACTGCGATAAGTTATAAAATGAATTTGTTTCTCTAAACTTGTTTTTAAGATCATCTTTTTTCAATATTTTCCGAGTTGTAAATAAACCCAAGTAAGTAGTTAATTAAATGAGTCAATTCCATCAGTTTGATATTTCGGATTTCTTCAATGAAATCAACGAACCTCTGTTTCTGATGGATTCTGAAGAAATCATATTTTGGAACAATACCGCAACTGAAAATTTCAAAAACCTTCCTGAGGATTGGAAGGCTTGGATTTCAAACGAGGAGCTAGAACAAAAACTACTTTTATTTTTCAAAGAAGGGATTCTGCCCCAAATCACTTATTTCAAGTCTTTAGAGAAGAAATGTGGTGAATTCCAGCGGTTTGAATGGGTTTTTGTAAATCTACCTTCCAGTTATAGCAGTAGATTTTTGATAGTTAAGGCCAATCCCATCAAGTTTTTGGGTAATAAACCGGTTGAGAATTCAATTTTGGATAAGCATGAGCAGACAGTAGGGGAACTGAGTTATATCCAAAGTATTCTTCATCATAGTCATGATTTAATTGCCATTTTGGATGAGCAGGGAAATTATAAATTCATTTCCGATTCGGTGGTCCAAAAGATTGGTTTTCCGGTAGATTATATAGTTGGGAAAAATTTCCGTGACTTCATTGATGAAGGGATCATTGAGTTGGTAAAAGGGAGTTTCGAGGAGGTTCTAGACTCTACAGAGGAGGTTGCAGTTGATTTCTGGATTAATAGATCCAAGGGCAAACGAATCTATCTCGAAAGTTTTGCCAAAAACTTAATTTATCATCCTGAGATCAACGGCGTTTTATTTTCAAGTAGAGATATCACTGATTTTATTGAAACAGACAGGTCTCTTCAGAAAAGATATGAAATAGAAAATCTGATTAATCAAGTTTCCTCCCGTTTGATTAATAGAAGGCTGAGTAATCTGGAAGAAGACTTTCAGGAGTTTTTAAGAAAGTTCAGTCATTTTTTGAGAGCTCATAGAGGAGTAATCAGCATATTCAATCAGGAAACTCAAGAGCTTGATATTATCAACACTTGGAGTTTATCCAGCTGGAAAAGCGAGTCCGAAATTGATTTCAAGATAATAATCGACTCCCGCAAAAAGAGGCTGGAGGCAGGCATAGTAAAACTGATAGACTTAGAGTCGGAGGGCTTTGATTCTACTTCCACGCTTATTTTAATTCCAATGATATCTGCCTCCAAGATTTTGGGTGTCATCTATTTTGAAATAGATCAGGAGGACTTAGAGTTTACTGAGAAGGAGTTGCAGATTTTCCGACAACTGGGAGATATACTCGCAGGAGCATACATCGGTAGTTTGATGACTCGACGAATCGAAAGAAACGAGAATCTTCTTGCTACTACGGAAAGGCTATCTAAATCCGGTTCTTGGAGATACAGTACTACAAGAAATCTATTTTATATCTCAGGTGGTTTAGCAAGAATTTTTGACTTGGGGATTCAGCCTGTAACAGCTGAATTTTCTTCCTTGATTCTTCGGATTGATAAGAGCTACAGAGAGGATTTTGTCAAAAATCTGAAAAGAAGCATTCAGGAAAAAAGTCATGCTTCGGGAGAGTTTACAATTCGTAATGAGGAAGGAAAAACTATTTACATTTCTTATGAAATTGAAACCAAGCAGGACTTTTTTACCCAGGGAATTGAGGTAAATGGATTTTGTACCGATATCACGCACAAACGGGCAAGTGAGGAGTATCTAAGGCTTCAATCTCAAATTCTAGCTCAGGTTAATGATCCCATTTTGGTTACTAATCTTGAATATCAGATTATTTACCTGAATAAAGCCGCTGTGGAATTATGTGGGATGGTGAAGGAGAATGCCTACAATGAACACATAGATTCTGTCATCAAATTTGATTTTCCAGATGGAAGCAGATTTGAAAAAATCGGCAGGAAACTGGAAATAGGGGATGTAAAGAAACAAGAGTTATTTATAGAGACAGGGGTTCAGCCTAAGGCTCCTTTTGAAATTTCTATGCAGGCAATCCATGCAGATGGAAAGGAGAAAATAGGCTACTCTTTGATCCTCCGGGACCTTTCTGAGAAATACGAAAATGAACGCTTGGCTATGAGAGCCAGCATGATTGTAGAGAATAGTCCAGCTGTATTATTTCAGGTGGATCCTAATGATGACTACAGAATCTATTACATCTCGGAAAATATCAACCAATTTGGCTATCAGTCTAAGGAATTGATGGAAAATAGGGTTCCATTCTTGAATATTGTACATCCTGATGACGCCAAAATCATCAAAAAGATCAATAGCAAATCAAGGGGTAAGTCAGGAGTAGTTTCCTTTTCTGGGGAATATAGGATCAAAAAAACTGATGGGACATTTATCTGGGTTGAGGATAAAACGTCAGACGTGAGAAACGAAGTGGGCGATATTATTCTACATCAGGGTCTATTTCAGGATATTACCGAAAGAAAGAATTTTGAAGAGTTCAAAGAAGAAAAAGAAAAACAATATCGAGTCTTGGCTTCCAATATTCCCGGAACGAATATTTTCCTATTGGATAAAAGCCGAAAATACATTTTGGCAGAAGGAACCAACTTTGAAAACTGGGGGCTGAGTCCATCAGATTTTGAAGGGAATTACCTAACTGATATCGCACTGACTGATTCTAAGGAGGTATCCAAATTACTGGATAGAGTTTATGAAAAACGTGAGATCGTCGAGACTGAATTCTTTTTAAGAGGAAGAAGATATCACAGAGTGATCAGGCCTATATTAGAATATGGCAAAGTGGAATATGCACTAAGTATCGTTAGGGATATCACAGAAGAGCATAAAGCCAAAGAAGATTTAAGACAGTCAGAGGAAAAATATAGAACCTTGGTAGAAGAGTCAACTGAGATCATATTTTCCTTATCGGAGTCATTTATTGTGGATTATATCTCACCCAACGTCAAGCAATTTATGGGCTATGAGATGGATGAGGTTATCGGAAAAAGCGTATTTGAATTTTTGGACCCGGAAGATCTGGATGTTTTCCAGGTACTTTTGGAAGAGACCAAGGATTTCTTCTCGCAAAACCAATTTTTGGAGTTCAAATTGCGCCATAAAAATGGAGAATACCGAGTGTTCAATTCCAATGGTAAAGTTATTCTGGATAAAGATGGAAAGAGACTCTACACAGGTATTGCAAGGGACATATCCAAACTTAAAGAGGCTCAACGAGAATTGCTCAAAGCTAAAGAAAAAGCGGAGCAGGCGTCTTTGATAAAATCCCAGTTTCTTTCTGTGATGAGCCATGAAATCCGGACACCAATGAACGCAGTCATTGGTTTGGCTCATTTTCTTTTGGAGGATGATCCTAAACCTGATCAGTTAGAAAACCTTAAAACACTACAGTTTTCTGCTGAAAGCCTGATGGCCCTGATCAATGATATTTTGGATTACAATAAGATTGATTCAGGGAAAATAGAGTTGGAGGAGATGCCTTTTGATTTAAAGAATTTCATTCAGCGAATTGTGCATTCTCATAGTTTTCAGGCTACAGAAAAATCTCTGTATGTGATTTCCGAAATTGATGAAGCACTTCCTAAAAGTATATTAGCTGATTCTGTTCGATTGGGTCAAATCGTCAATAATTTGGTTTCCAATTCGATTAAATTCACCGAAAAAGGCGGTGTAAAAATAATTCTCAAATCCGAGGGAATCGATAGAGAAGGAAAAGCTATAGTCAAATTTAGATTTGAGGATACTGGAATTGGAATTCCAGAAGAAAAGGTCTCCACTATTTTCGAAGCATTTACACAGGCCTCTTCAGAGACTACTAGAAAGTATGGAGGCACAGGCTTGGGATTGGCTATTGTAAAACGCCTGGTGGAATTATATCAAGGGGATATTACCTATTCTCCAAATCTAGGTGGTGGAAGTGTCTTTGAATTTGTAATTCACTTGAAGCCTTTTGAAGAGAGGACGAACAATGGTTCAGCTGAGGATAAGCCTCAAATCAAATCTCTGATGGGAGCTTCTATACTAGTTGCGGAAGACAACATGGTCAACCAGATTTTGATCCAGAAATTTTTGAAAAAATGGAATACTGGAAATGTGGTTGTGGCTTCTGATGGGCAAGAGGCTCTGGAATTTTTTGAGAAGGAACATTTTGATTTAATTTTATTGGATTTGCAAATGCCAATTTATGACGGCTTTACAGTTGCCAAGAAAATAAGGTCTATGGCAGATCCGGTAAAAAGTAAAGTTCCTATGCTTGCATTGACTGCCACATCTTTGCATGAAGTAAAAGAACAGTTAATGGAAGTAGGTGTAAACGACTATGTGGCCAAACCATTTACTCCGGAAAATCTCTACGAGAAATTGTTGAAATTTCTTCGTCCCAAAGAAAGGGTCTAAGACATCTTTAGCATTAATTTTGCCTAAAGGCTGTGGGTTATTTATTTACAGCCGAAATTTTCCTTACTCATGTCCCTTTTTTTTAGAATAAGCATTGCAATAGTTTTCTTCTTTGGTTCTGGCTATGCTTTTTCTCAGCAACTTCTATCCAAGCGAACCACACTGTATACCGTGGTAGGTACCAGTGGAGCCAAATTGAATCAATTTGACCAAATGCTGGAAGATAGAGGTTTAACAGGCTTGAGAAATAGATATAGAACCTTAGGATTAGGCTATCAAAGCAGAATAAATGATTTCGTGATTGGACTTGAGCTTTATCACAATCGTGGTGCAAACAGTGATTTGGATGGCTTTAAATTGGGGTACCGGACTTCCAGAGTTTTACTTAACGTGGGATATGCTTTTACCGAGGAATCCAAATTTCAGCTAATTCACTACATGTCTTTGGGAATGGGCTATTTGAATTTTCAAATGCTTCCATCCGAAAGGCCTTCCAGTTTGGAAGAGTTTCTGGCAGACCCAAAGCAGGGATTTATTATTCGTGAAAATGATATCCAAAAAGGATCAAAATACTATGGGAACTTTTTAACAGAAATAGGCTTCCATATGACCTACGACTTTGATCTTCCAGGAAGGAGAGAAGCACTTTCCATCATTGCGAAAGCAGGATACGCATTTAGCCCATTTGAAGGAAAATGGGAGTTGAAAGGGATGTCTTTTGATAATGCTCAAAGTGGTGCATTTCTTAGACTAGGAGCAGGTATTTCCATTCCAGATAGAAACTTCTTTTATAAAGATGCCTCCATTGGGCTTCACCTGATTTCTGGGGTTCATTTCACAAGTCCAGACACTTTTAATGAGGTTTTGGAAGAAGCTGGCTATGATCCCTTAGATGGCAGGCCTTCCAATTTGGGGATTAAGATTAAAGGTGAATCCGAACGCATGCTTTATGGAGTAGATGTTTATAACTTAGCCATGAATGGCAGCGCAAGCGAGACACAATCTCAGTCTCTCAACAGTTTGAGAGTGTATGGGAATTTGGGATATAAAGTTATTCAATACAAAAATTTTGGATTTGGAGCTTTGGCCGGACTGGGTTTTGGAAATATACGATATACGTTGGCGCAGAGAAATAAGCCGGATTTTCCAGAATTATTTGAGCAGAGAAAGTTTGACGGGTATTTGAGAAATTCAGGTTTGATGGGTAAACCCGAAGTGTTTTTAGAGTATGGAATTCCAATGACCAAAAGGAAGTTGGTTGACCTTGTATTTACCGCATCTGCCGGATATGAACTTGCATTGGCAAATTATAGACTAGGTGAGTTGGATATGGCTTCTTACATGTCAGCCCCTTATTTGACTTTTGGAATAGGGGTAAGACCTTAAATTTTAGAGTTATCGCATTTTCACTTGCCGAATCTTAAAAAAAGAGGGCGAAAAATTTTAAAAATCCAACGATAGCGCTGTTTTATTGCCAAATAGCTAGTACATTTGAGTTGCTTATCGAGAAAGACCGAGGGAAGGGCCCTACGACGTCTTAGCAACCTGTAATCAAGGTGCTAACTCCCGTTCCGGAAATGCCGGAAAAAGATGAGCGGAAAAGTATTTTTACTTTGCTCCGTGGTTTTGCTCGATTAGCTTTTTAAACTTAATAGAATGATGCAAAATAGAACGGAAACCCTGCTTCAGGCAATTCAAGATAGGATCTTAATCCTTGATGGAGCTATGGGTACCATGATTCAAAGATACCAGTTAACAGAAGAGGATTTTCGCACCGAAAGTCTCAAAAACCACCCAAAATCTCTAAAGGGAAATAATGATTTACTTTCTCTTAGTAGACCAGATATTATCAAGGCAATTCATGCTGAATATCTTGGGGTTGGAGCGGATATCATTGAGACCAATACCTTCTCAGGCACCAGTATAGCTCAGGCTGATTATGAGTTATCCCATTTAGCATATGAGATCAATTTTCAATCTGCAAAATTAGCCAGAGAAGTTGCTGAAGAATTTACTTCTCAAAATCCTCAAAAACCAAGATTTGTAGCAGGAGCCATGGGCCCCACCAATAGAACTGCTTCCATTTCTCCGGACGTGAATGATCCGGGATATAGGGCAATAAATTTTGATCAACTGGCGGAAGCTTATGCCGAGCAAGTGAGAGGATTACTGGACGGAGGTTCAGATATTTTATTAGTGGAAACAATATTTGATACTTTGAATGCAAAAGCAGCGCTGTATGCAATTCAAGAGGTGTTTGAAGAAAGAAATATACCATTAGACCCGCTTGAGGGAGGTATTCCTATCATGATTTCTGGAACTATCACCGATGCCTCAGGAAGAACACTTTCAGGGCAAACTACAGAGGCTTTTCTGATTTCCGTATCGCATGTTCCTCTACTTTCAGTTGGATTAAACTGCGCTTTAGGTGCCAAAGAGTTAAGACCTTATTTGAAAGTTTTGGCAAACAAAGCCCCATTTTTTGTATCAGCCTATCCCAATGCGGGCTTGCCTAATGAATTTGGTGCGTATGATCAAAATGCACAGGAGATGGCCGCGCAAGTCAAAGAGTTTTTGCAGGAAGGCATGTTGAATATTTTGGGAGGTTGCTGTGGAACCACCCCCGATCATATCCGGGAATTGGCAAAACTAGCGGATGGTTTTGAGCCAAGAAAAATCGGAAAAAAGGAATTAGCGGAAAATGAAGATTGAGGAGCAGGCAATGAATGACTATTTGAAATTATCAGGCCTTGAGCCTTTAGTATTTACACCCAGCCTGAACTTTGTCAACATTGGAGAAAGAACCAATGTGACAGGCTCCAAGAAATTTGCCCGTTTGATTTTGAATGGCAATTACGATGAGGCCTTGGAGGTAGCATTAGATCAGGTACGTGGAGGAGCTCAGATTCTGGATGTCTGTATGGATGAAGGAATGCTGGACGGAGAAGCGGCAATGGTTAAGTTTTTGAACCTTATCGCTTCAGAACCTGAAATCAGCCGAATTCCTATCATGATTGACAGTTCCAAGTGGAGTATCATTTTGGCTGGTTTGAAGTGTGTTCAGGGTAAAGGAATTGTGAATTCGATATCTCTTAAAAACGGGGAAGAAGAATTCATCCATCAAGCCAAAACCATCAAGAAATTTGGAGCCGCTGTGGTAGTAATGGCCTTTGACGAAAAAGGTCAGGCAGATACCTATGAGCGGAGAATTCAGATTTGTGAGAGGAGTTATAGGATTTTGGTGGATCGGGTACGATTTAATCCTCAAGACATCATTTTTGACCCCAATATATTCCCGGTTGCAACAGGGATGGAAGAGCATAGAAAGAATGCATTAGACTTCTTCCTTGCTACCAAATGGATCAAAGAAAATCTGCCCGGAGCAAAAGTAAGTGGCGGGGTTAGCAATGTATCTTTTTCATTTAGAGGAAATGACCGAGTGAGAGAAGCTATGCATGCAGCTTTTCTTTATCATGCGATACATCATGGAATGGATATGGGTATCGTCAACCCTACCATGCTGGAAGTCTATGATGATATTCCTAAAGACTTATTGGAGCGGGTTGAGGATGTCTTTTTTGATAGAAAAGAAGATGCTACCGAAAGGCTTTTGGAGTTTGCAGACACTGTCAAATCCTCCGGCAAAAAAGAGGTAGTGAATGAAGCTTGGCGTTCTGATCCGGTGGCAAAGCGAATTGAGCATGCCTTGGTAAAAGGTATTCTGGATTTTATCATTGAAGATACAGAGGAAGCCAGACAGCTACTTCAAAATCCTTTGAAAGTCATTGAAGGCCCATTAATGGACGGGATGAATGTGGTTGGAGATCTTTTTGGGGAAGGCAAGATGTTTTTGCCCCAGGTGGTGAAGTCTGCCAGAGTGATGAAAAAGGCTGTAGCCTATCTTGAGCCATTTATGCCACTGCCGGAAGAAGGTAAGGAGGACAGTTCCCTGAAGAAAATTTTGCTGGCAACAGTGAAAGGGGATGTGCATGATATCGGGAAAAATATCGTAGGAGTCGTATTGGCTTGTAATAGCTATCAAATCATTGATTTGGGAGTAATGGTAGATGCCCAAAAGATAATTGATGAAGCTATTAAAAATAAGGTCGATATCATCGGATTGAGTGGATTGATTACTCCTTCTTTGGATGAAATGGTCAATGTGGCATCAGAAATGGAGCGTCAGGGATTGAAAATTCCTTTGCTGATAGGTGGGGCCACTACTTCCAGAATTCATACTGCTGTAAAAATTGATCCTATGTATTCCGGAACGGTGATCCATGTAACTGATGCGAGTAAGTCTGTGCCAATTGCAGGTGAATCCATCTCTGAAGAGACTAGGGATCAATATCATCTAGATATCAAGGAAACTTACAAGCGATTGAGAGAAGAGCATGAGGCCAAACAATCCGCCAAACAATTGATTTCCTATGCAGAGGCAATGGAAAATCCTGTGGACATTGATTGGACTGCTTTTGAACCTATTGAACCGAAGGTTTTGGGCACCCAAATTTTGGACGATTTGGATTTAAATGAAATCCGAAAATATATTGACTGGACCCCATTCTTCAGTACATGGATGTTAAGCGGGAAGTATCCTAAAATTCTTGAAGACCCAGTTGTGGGTAGCGAAGCAAAAAAGCTTTTCAATGATGCCCAAAGAATGTTGGATCAGTTGATTGATGAAAAATGGTTGACTGCAAAAGGTGTTTTTGGACTGTTTCCTGTTCAGAGAAAAGGAGATGATGCGATTGTTTTTAGTCCTGAAAAGAAAAATTTGACTCTAGGTCAATTTCACTTTCTGAGACAGCAAGGTAAAAAAGGGAAAGGGGTTCCAAACCGTTCTTTAGCTGATTACCTACATCCCGAAAAGGTGGATTACATGGGTTGCTTCGCAGTGACTTCAGGATTGGGAATGGAGTCCAAATTGGCAGAATTTCAAAAAGCCGGGGATGATTACAATGATATTTTGTTTAAGGCCTTAGCGGATAGATTGGCAGAAGCAGCAGCCGAATATTTACATGAGCAAGTCCGAAAAAACTATTGGGGTTATGCGCCTGAGGAGAATTTGGAAAACGATTCCTTGATTCGAGAAGAATATACAGGAATCCGACCTGCACCAGGCTATCCAGCCTGTCCAGAGCATTCTGAGAAAGAAACTATCGCCAGCCTTTTGGAAATGGAAAAAGCCATTGGAATCACTTTGACTTCGAGCTATGCCATGTATCCGACTAGTTCTGTTTCAGGATTTTATTTTGCCCATCCAGATGCGAAGTATTTCGGCTTAGGGAAAATTGCCCAAGATCAAGTGGAGAGTTATGCGAAGAGAAAAGGCATTAGCCTAGAGGATGCCGAAAGATTATTATCACCCAATTTGGCCTATACGCCTGCTAAATTACTTGTGAATCAGACTGTATGAAGATTACCGAACACCTGAAAAACGCGAAATCTACGTTGTTTTCTTTTGAGATTTTACCGCCATTGAAAGGGCAAAGTTTGAAAGAATTGTTGGAAGGAATTGCTCCCTTGATGGATTTCAAACCTCCTTTTGTCGATGTGACTTATCATCGTGAGGAGTTTATTTATAAGAAGCATCCCAATGGCTTGTTGGAAAAGATAAGTACCAAAAAGCGGCCGGGAACGGTTGGAATCTGTGCAGCAATTATGAATAGATTTCAGGTAGATGCTGTTCCTCACTTGCTCTGTGGAGGTTTTACCCGAGAAGAAACCGAAAATGCACTGATAGACCTCAATTTCATCGGGGTGGAAAATGTATTGGCTTTAAGAGGCGATGCACCCAAAACTGAAGGAAGATTTGTTCCAGAAAATGACGGCCATCATTTTGCCAGTGAGTTGGTAGAGCAGATTATCCGAATGAATCAGGGGAAATATTTGCATGAAGAAACAGAAACCAGTTTCCATACTGATTTCTGTGTAGGAGTTGCAGGCTATCCTGAAAAGCATTTTGAGGCGCCTTCCATGAAATTTGATTTGAAGTATCTGAAAGAAAAAGTCGAGAAAGGTGCTGAATACATAGTGACTCAGATGTTCTTTGACAATGAGAAGTATTTCAAATTTGTGGAAGACGTAAGAGCGGCGGGGATAACAGTTCCCATCATTCCGGGAATCAAGCCCATCACGACCATAGGCCAGATTACCATGCTTCCTCGAACTTTCTTCTTGGACTTACCAGATTCCTTGATGGACGAATTGGAAAAGTGCAAGACCAATGGAGAAGTGAAAGAAGTGGGTATAGAATGGGCCATTCAGCAATGCAAGGAACTGGTAGCAGCGGATGTGCCGAGTCTCCACTTTTATACTATGAGTAAGGCAGATGCGACTTATAAGATTGCGAAGGAGGTGTTTTAAGACCATTTCTGACAAAAAAGGCTATTAGATTTTGTATTTCTAATAGCTTTTATTTTTTTAGTGGAAAACCAATTATGATGCCTCGATTTTTATTTTTATTTCTCTTTTTATCCCAATGTATAATTTGCTTAGGGCAGGAAGTTGAATACCTAAATAGTTTTGGGTATCCTATAGTGGATCTCAACGCCTATCCAGCTGAATTTATTAAAGTCACAACCCAAAAAAACGGGGTGATTCAAAGCTTTACATATAATTTGGATACAGTAAAGGTTGAGCATTCTACAGTTTTGACTGACGAGAATGGAGAGAAAATCAGTGAACGAATTTTGGGATATTATCCCAATGGAGAAATGAAATTCAATAAGCGTATTGATTACGCGAAGGATGAGTTTAAAGAGACCAACTATTATGAAGATGGTAGCCTAAAAAGTGAAATAATTAGTTCCTCGATGGAAATCTTATCAGAAACCTATTATGGTGTGGATGGAGTGGTCATTGACAAACCCTTAATTGAAGACCCTGAACCAAAAGGAGGAAAGAAAAGCTGGAATAATTTTTTGGTAGCGAACTTGCAATACCCGGTAGAAGCAAGGTCTGAACGGGCTGAAGGTACGGTTATTTTAGCCTTTGATTTGGATGAGGAAGGAGCTATTGTTAATCCACAGGTTGCAAATCCAGAACAGGTTCATCCAGCCTTGGCTGCAGAAGCCTTGAGGATACTTCTTATTTATCCAGAAAACTGGAATCCAAAAAAAATCAATGGGATTCCAGTTCCTTCAGAAATGAAAATTCCAATTCGATTTAAGTTGAGTTAATACAGGTCATGCTTTCAATTTTTTGAAGACTTAACTTATTCTGCTTCATCCAAGTTTTTTATTGTAGAAGCTGTTGTCCCTTCGAGGAATCAATGCTTATTTATCCCTGAGTTTAACTAGTTAGAGTTGAGTTAAAAATTTGTAAATTGCAACTGAATACAGTTGCTTTGAGTTTATGTCTAAGAAGGAAAAGCTGATTGCTAGGTTTTTGGGCATGCCATCTGACTTCCATTATAATGAAATGGTGAGACTCCTTGGATACTTCGGTTTTAGTGAAGTAAAGAAAGGAAAAACCTGGTTCTAGGGTTAAATTCGAGAACGAGGGTGGGGCTCCTATCATGCTCCATAAACCACATCCAAGCGGGATCATGAAGCAATATCAAATGAAACAGATCAAAGAACTATTGGAGTTATGAAATATCTGGAATATAAAGGTTATTCAGGCAGCATTGAATACAGTCCTCAGGATAGTCTTCTCTATGGAAAAGTGTTGGGGATTAAGGGTCTGATCTCTTACGAAGGAGAAACCGGTAAAAACCTGGAAGAGGATTTTAAAGAGGCGGTTGATACTTATCTGGCTCATTGTAAGGAAACGGGAATATCGCCTGAGAAGCCGTTCAAAGGGAGTTTCAATGTAAGAATACCGGCTAAATTACATCAAAAGGCTGCATTATTGGCCATGGAGGCCAAGACTTCATTGAACAACTTCGTTGCTGAAGCGATTCGGTATAGGGTAGAAAAAGATCCCGCCTGATTATTTTTTGTATGAATGGGCGATTGTCAAGTTGGAATACTGCTTCTTGTTTGAACGAAGCATTTGTGCTCGGTGTAATCTTTGACAATAGTTGGGAGTAGTTATGCCATAATATCTTTTAATTCCCGATTAGTAAACACAATTTATTAAGATTTCAAAGGAGGTGTTTTAATTTCCTTAGTGTCCAATAGGACTGTTAGAATTGACCATTCTTCCCAAATTTTCCCTCTTTTTCTCATTTCTCCCTATCTTCGGGCATGATTAAATTAATCGAATGTCCTCGGGATGCCATGCAGGGACTTCCCGATTTTGTGGATACAGCAATCAAGGCGGCTTATATCAACCAGTTATTGGAAGTAGGCTTTGATACAGTGGATTTTGGAAGTTTTGTAAGTCCCAAAGCAATACCCCAAATGAGGGATACTGCGGAAGTATTGAGTTTGTTGGATCTGCATAAATCCCAATCCAAACTTTTAGCCATCATAGCAAATGTTAGAGGAGCAGAAGATGCCTTTCATTTTCCTGAAATTGATTACTTGGGATTTCCTCTTTCTCTTTCTGAAACCTTTCAACAGCGAAATACCAATGTATCTATTTCTAAGGCTTTAGAAACAGTGGAAACCGTTCAAAATCTTTGTCAAACCAAGGGGAAAGAATTGGTAGTCTACTTGAGTATGGGTTTTGGGAATCCCTATGGTGATCCTTATTCCCCGGAATTATTGGCGGAGTTTGTTCAGAAACTAGATAACCTCGAAGTCAAAATAATATCTTTAAGTGATACAGTAGGAGTATCTGATAATGAATTGATTAAAAATCTATTTGAAGTACAAATTCAAGCCTTTCCCCATATAGAATTCGGTGCTCATTTGCACAGCAGAAGAGAAAGCATAGCTGAAAAGGTAATTGCTGGATTGGCAGGAGGATGCAAGCGATTCGATGGGGCGTTAAAGGGATTTGGCGGCTGTCCTATGGCAAATGATGACTTGGTTGGAAATATGGCTACCGAAGTCATGATAGAAACTCTGGAAGGAGAGGGGCACTCCTTGAACCTCAATAAAGCCGAGTTGGGAGAATCCATGAAGTTGGCTAATTATGTTTTCCAGTCCTAAGTAATGAGTACTCCATTAATTCAAAGTAAAGTCAAAGCCCTGAGATGGCTGAGGGTGCTTCATAAATGGATGGGTGTTCCATTGATTATTTTCTTTTTCATAATTGGAATTACCTCCATTCTCTTGGCCTGGAAAAAGAAGGTAGACCTTTTACCTCCAACACAGAAAAGTGAATTTTTAGATCAGGGAGAGTGGATTTCTCCAGCAATGATGATTACCATTGCCGAGCTAGAAATGGAAAGGCTAGGAGAGTCCAAGGAAGTAGACAGAATAGATATTCGGCCAGATAAAGGCATAGCTAAAGTGACTTTCAAAAATCACTTTAAAGAAGTGCAGGTCGATGGATTTTCGGGAGAAATATTATCAGTAGACATCCGACATTCGGATTGGATAGAGAAAGTTCACGACGGAAGTATTATAGACTTTTATACTTCAGGAGATGAAGGTGCGAAGTTGACCTATTCAACATTGGTTTCTTTAGGATTGATTTTGCTGGCAATCAGCGGGTTTTATCTTTGGTATTACCCAAAGTTGATTAGAAGGTTGAAAAGTTAGGATTAGTATTGAATTTTATACTTTTTCCCAGGTAAGGATTTAATGATTCCCTCAAATTCCAATTCCAACAATTTGGATGATAATAATCCCAAAGGTATACCGGTTTGATAGGATATCATGTCTATTTCCAGTTCCTTTTTGTCCAGCAATAATTCTAAAATCAGTTTCTCCTCACCATTTCTGGAACTCAAATCTAAACTTGGTTTGCTGACTTTTTGCTCCCCTGGTTTGGTCCAAAATAAGGCTTCAGCAATATCATTCGGACCTGTATAAATGGATGCTTTCATCTTTTTAATTAATTGATTGCATCCTTCGCTGAAGGATGATTGCAAATTGCCCGGTACCGCAAAAACTTCTTTATCATAGCTGTAAGCTATTTCAGCGGTGATCAAGGCTCCGCCTTTTTCTGCTGCTTCCACCACAATAAGGGCATCGGAGAGTCCTGCAATAATCCGGTTTCTCGCTGGGAAATTTCCCGGCGCCATTTTGGATCCTGAGGGGTACTCGCTGATCAAAGCTCCCTTTTCCAGCATTTGCTCGGCAGTACTTTTATGCACAGCGGGATAAATCTGGTCGATTGGAGAACCTAATACTCCAATGGTGGGAAGGTCTGTTTTGAGGCTCAGTCTATGAGCTTCTATATCAATGCCATAAGCTAAACCAGATATTATAACAGGTTGATATACAGCTAAATCCTCAATAATTTTTCGAGTAACACTTTTCCCATAATCGGTGGCATTTCTGGTGCCGACTATTCCTACTGTTCTCTCAAAATTCAGGGTACTGTTTCCCTTGATGAATAGTACAACGGGTCCATCTTCTTGCGCTTTTAATCTTTGTGGGAACTCAGGATCCAAATGGGTAAGAATCCGGATATTTTTCTTCTCAGAATTCTGAATGAGTTGATCAGCTGCTCTGAGTAAAGTGTCCTTTTGCTCGCGTAATTCAAGTAGCTTAGGGCCTACTTTTGGAATTTTAGCTGCTTTTCCTTTAGGGATTTGGAAAAAATTCTGAGCAGATCCTGCATAAGCCAAAATTGCTTTGAATACTCCCGGTCCTATTTTTGGCGCCAATGATAAGGCTAAAAAATACCTATACTCCTCAGGTGTCGTTTTTTCCTTGAAGTTCATTTTTCAGATTGATTAAAAAGTTTTTGATTTCCTGAAGTTTCTGAACGGCCTCTACCTTGTCGAAGCCTTTGTCTTTTCCTTGTGCTATAACCTCACGAGCACCATCTAGTGTGTAGCCTTTTTCTTTTACTAAATGAAAAATGTAGCGAATTTTCTGAATGTCATCCTTGGTGTAGCGACGGTTTCCCTTTTTATCCTTTTTAGGGCGGATAATATCAAATTCTCCTTCCCAGTAACGGATCAATGAGGGAGCTACTTTGAACATCTGAGCAACTTCACCAATGGAATGATATTTCTTTTCTATTTCTCGCTCTTTGTACGGCACAGCAAAAATGGTTTAAACTCTAAATTAGTGAAAATATAGATTTCTCTTCAAGTAAAACTTGAGCTAATTGATTTTCAAACGAAAAAATTATCGATTCAGTATTTGAAGCATTTGGACAGCTGCAAGTCCGGCTGTTTCTGTTCTCAATCTGCTTTTTCCTAGCGATACAGGTTGGAAGCCGAATTCAAATGCCTTTTTTATTTCTTTAGGGTCAAAATCTCCTTCCGGTCCAATTAGGATGCAATAACTCTTTCCTTTACTGGCTGCATCAAAAAGATGCCTGTCATGATCCTCGTCTATATATGCAATGAAATTCTCATGGTCTTTGTGGATATGATCAGCAAAGAAATCCTCCAAAGAGCAGGAAGGGTTGAGTTTCGGAATCCTAAATTTTAGACTTTGCTTACAAGCAGCAATGATTTTTTTCTCCAGCCTTTCAGTTTTCAGAAAGCTTCTTTCAGAATTCATCGTCTTGATTAGAGTCAATTCATGAAAACCCAGCTCAGTGATTTTTTCCACCATCCATTCCATTCGGTCAGGACTTTTCGTTGGCGCTATGACCAAATGGATATGAAACTCATCCTCTGCTATTGTTTCCTGATGGAGTACCTGCAGAATGGTTTTTTTAGGGTTGGCCTCCGTGATGGTACATTCAAATAAATTCCCTTCACCATCGGTGACAAAAACCTGATCACCGACTCTTTTTCTCAGAACCTTGGTGAGGTGCTTTGATTCTTCAGACTCCAGATAAATAGTAGGAGGGGCTATATTTTGTTGAAAAAAGAGTTGCATATCTGCCTACAAAAAAAACACAATTCCCGAAGAAATTGTGCTTTTAACCAATTAACCTTATAACCTAAAAACTCAACCTTTAGAGATTTCCATATTAACGGACTTCCCTTTGATAGTGTTGTGTTTCATAGTGCGGATTACATGATCAGCATCTTTCTGTGGAACGTCCACAAAAGAGAAGTTGTCAAATATGTCAATTCCTCCAATGCTTCTGCCTGGGATGCCGGCTTCACCTGCAATTGCTCCCACGATATCATTAGGACGGATTCTGTCTTTTTTACCTAGGTTTAAGAATAGACGGGCCATGTTGGCATCACGAACTCGCTCAGGTCTTCTTCCACCATCTCTGCTGTCTCTTCCACCTTCACGTCTTTCTCTTCTGCCTTCGCCTCTTTCTCCACGTCCGAATCGGTCACTTCCACCTCTTTCAAATCTTCCGCCTCTTTCTCCTCTTTCACGACCTCCGTCACGTCCACCTTCTCTTCTTCTTTCATTGAATGAAGGAAGCGCGAAGTCTTGGTCTCTCATTTCTTTCACAGCATCTCCCATGGTCATCTTTAGTAATCCTAAAGCAATTTGGTCCATGCTTAAACCTTCAGCCAATAATTGGCCAATAGTCGCTTCGAAAATTTGATTATCCTCTTCTTTGCTTAAATGTCTGTAAACATCCTTCACCAATTGAGCTTTTTTCAACTCAATCAAGTCAGAAACTGAAGGAGGATCCATTTTTGCGATTGTGGCCTTGGTGAATTTCTCCAAGTCACGAATTTTCATGAAATCTCTTCTGCCAGTTACAAAGTTGATAGCAGTTCCTGATTTTCCAGCTCTACCGGTTCTTCCGATTCTGTGTACGTAGTATTCCTCATCCAGTGGAAGATCGAAGTTGAACACTGCCTCAACATTGTCTACATCAATACCTCTTGCTGCTACGTCAGTCGCAACCAATACAGTACAAAGTCCTTTTCTGAACTTGCCCATTACTTTGTCACGCTGAGCTTGAGATAGATCTCCGTGAAGTGCTTCAGCTAGAATTCCTCTTGAACCCAAAGACTCAGTAACCTCATCGGTCATTCTTTTAGTATTACAGAATACCACAGAAAGTGCATAGTTGTTGACTGTCATTAGACGAGTCATCAATTCCATTTTCAAAGAAGGCTTCACCTCATAAAAAACCTGCTCGATTCTATCGACGGTCAGTTCTTTTTTGGCGACCTTGATGATTTGTGGATCTGTTTGATATTTTCTGGTTAAGTCCATAATAGGCTTAGCCATAGTAGCTGAGAAGAAGACAGTCTGTCTTTGTTCTGGCATCTCCTGCAAGATCGCCTCGATATCATCCCTAAAGCCCATGTCTAGCATTTCATCTGCCTCATCCAAAACGATGATTCCAGCATCTTCCAGCTTCAATGTGCCTCTGTTGATGTGATCTTGAACTCTACCTGGAGTACCTACTACAATCTGAACGCCTTTTTTCAGTACGCGAATCTGCTTGTCGATAGATTCACCACCGTAGATGGCTACAGAGTTTATTCTTTTGTGAAATTTGGCAAGTTTTTGAATTTCGCCTTCAACCTGAACAGCAAGTTCACGGGTAGGGCAAAGGATAATAGCCTGCGGTCTGTTGTATTCCGGATCAACCAAATCGATGATAGGAATAGCAAAAGCTGCGGTTTTTCCAGTACCAGTTTGAGCCTGACCAATTACGTCACGACCTTCTAATACGAAAGGAATGGCTTGAGTTTGGATTTCGGAAGGTTGGGTATAGCCCATTTCTTCCACTGCCCGTAAGATTTCTGCTGAAATCCCCAGGTCTGAGAATTTTGTGTTGTTTTCCATGATGTTTCCTTACTTTTCTTGCCATGTACTCCTTGTGATTATCCCACGACAAGCGACAGTAAGGATTTCACGGCTCAGAAAAATGTTCTATGTCTTATTGACGGTGCAAAAGTAATAGTAATTATTTTGTAAACCTAACGGACTCTCAGTCTTTTTAGAATATTCTTAAAAATTAACATGATTTTGGAGTAAAATATTTGGCAAGTTTGGCTTCATAGTGCTATCCAGACTATAAAAAGGACCTGTCTGAAGATGCCTCTTTCATCATTTCCTGTGAAAGTTCTTCTCCCAAATAATTGTCAATCAATCCGTGGGCTAGGTAAAGTAGAGGTGTCAAAATCACAGCTACAGTGAATTTATAGATGTAATTGATAATGCCAACAGCAGCCACTTGGGACAAGTCCCAATTTCCAAATACATAAAAAGCAATTCCCAAAACCACGAAAGAGTCAATGAATTGTGACACTAAGGTAGATCCAGTTGCTCTCAACCATATCATTTTTGCCCCTGTGATCGCCCTTAACTTCTGGAAGACAAAAACATCAATCAGCTGTCCCAATAAAAAGGCAGTCAGGGACCCAACAATAATCCCAAGACCTTGTCTGAAAATGGTGTTGAAGGCATAACTGATGTTGAAAGCATTTCCCTCCGGATCTGTTGCATTTACTTCCAGCCAGAAATCTGCCGGAGTCAGCATGGTCACCAAGCCAATTACTAAAAATGAATAAGCAATTAACCCTGCAGTCAGAAAGCTGATCTTTTTTACTCCCTTTTTGCCAAAATACTCATTGATAATATCCGTGGTAATAAATACCACTGGCCAGATTACCGCCCCCGCAGTCAAATTAAAATCCAATAAATACTCCCCAAAAATATTGAGATTAACCGGAGAAAAACCCAAGGTCTTTTCAGCGGAAAAGATTTTAACTCCAATAATCTCTGCAAGAATAGCATTGGTGAGAAATATCCCGCCAAGAATCATAAACAAGTTAGTCTTCCGGGAATTATTGGCTTTGTTCATAAAGTATAGGTTTGACCTTCCAAGCTTAACACGGAGTTTTCAAATACTGTTTTGGCTTCTTCCAACATGGGTTCCAAGTCTACATATCTGGAAGAAAAGTGTCCTAATAAGAGCTGTTTCACTTGAGCAGCTTTTGCTATCTCTGCAGCTTGCTTTGCTGTACTGTGGAAAGTTTTTTCAGCTCTGGCTGCGTCTGACTCCATGAAAGTTGATTCATGATATAATAGATTCACTCCTTTGATAAACTCGATGATATCGGGATTGTAAATTGTATCGGAGCAAAAGGCATATGAACGCAAAGGTGCTAGGGGATAACAGTATTCCCTGACGGAGTAAAAGGCCCCATCACTTCCAATGTAGTCCAAACCTTTTCTCAAAGAATGAATAGCTTCCAGGGGAAGATGTTCCTTTTGCAGCTTTTCTTTGATCAGATTTCTAAATCCAGCTTTTTCCCGAATCAAAAAGCCTGTAGTCGGAAGTCTATGTTTGAGTGGAAAGCTGTAAACCTGATAGTTAGCTTGATCTGTCAATAAACTGAATCCTTTGTCTGGATTAGTCTCTTTAAAATGAAGAGGATAGGAAAGCTGAGTATTACTATACCTGAAATGAGTGGTTATGATTTCATCCAGACCTTTGGGGCCAAAAAGAAAAATGGGATCAAGACGCTTGGATAAATTGTAACTGGACAGCAATCCAATCAATCCAAGGTAATGATCCCCATGCAAATGAGAAATAAATATGTGTGAGATTTTTGAGGTTTTGACCTTATACCTTCTCAGTTGTAACTGCGTGCCTTCTCCGCAGTCGAGTAAAATTAACTCCCGACCAATTTGGACCACCTGTGATGTATGATTCCTACCATGTACAGGAATAGAGGAGGTGTTTCCAAGAATCGTTACCTCAAAATCCTTGATCAATCTTCTTCCTCTTCTTCTTCCTCTCCGCTTTCGATTTCATGAATGAAAATAGCCTCACTGGCTTCCTCCAATGAGTTGACTAGATTCAATTTCTTATCAAGCATGGAGATTTTCAATAGCTTCATCACGTGATCCTGAACTCCGGAGATGATAAAAATTCCACCGTTTTTGTTGAATTCACGATCTCCAACTAAAAGAGCACTTAGTCCGCTGGAATCTACATATTTTACCTGGCTCATGTCCAAAACCAAGTTTTCATAGCCTTCAGCATGAACTGTCAATAGCTCAGATTTTAGGGCTGGTGCAAGAATAGAATCCAGTTTTTCCTCCATTGGAGTGAAAACCACATATTGTTCTTTTTTATCGATGCTGTATTTCATATTTAGACGATTGTATTTAAGTGGTAATCCCGAATTTAATCGGTTGAGATCTTGTCAATTCACTTCTAGATTTTCTTGTTATTGACTGACCTTATAAATTTAGATTTATTTGGAAAGATAAGCGTTTATCGCTTTTTCAATCCTATTTTCAAGTTGGTTTGTCTCTGCTTTCTGAAACTTTTCACCGGTGATCTTCTCGAAAAGTTCAATATAACGATCCGAGATGCTATCTACAATTTCATCGGTCATTTCAGGCACTTGCTGTCCCTCTTTCCCCTGGAAACCATTAGCAATCAACCATTGTCTAACAAATTCTTTGGAAAGCTGTTTTTGTGGCAAGTTTTTTTCTTGATTTTCCTCGTAACCTTCTGCGTAGAAGTATCTGGATGAGTCTGGTGTGTGGATCTCATCGATCAGAAATATTTGATCTCCGTATTTCCCGAATTCATATTTCGTATCTACCAGAATCAATCCTTTTTCTGCGGCCATTTCTTGCCCTCTTTGAAAAAGCGCACGCGTATATTTTTCCAAAACAGCATAGTCTTCCGTACTTACGATTCCTTTTGCCAAAATATCCTCTTTGGAAATATCTTCATCATGACCTTCTGAAGCTTTGGTGGTAGGAGTGATAATAGGAGTTGGAAAGCGATCATTTTCTTTCATGCCCTCAGGCATAGGTACTCCACAAATCATTCTTTTCCCTGCCTTGTATTCACGTGCAGCATGACCGGATAAATAGCCTCTGATTACCATTTCAACCTTAAATGGCTCACATCTTTTTCCTATGGTCACATTTGGGTCAGGGGTTGCTGCTACCCAGTTTGGAACTATATCAGCTGTGGCAGCAAGAAATTTCGCTGCAATTTGATTTAGAACTTGTCCCTTGAATGGGATGGGTTTGGGTAAAACCACGTCAAAAGCAGAAATCCTGTCAGAGGCTACTACAACCAATTCTTTTTCGAAGATATACACATCTCTTACCTTTCCTTTATAAAAGCCCTGTTGGCCGGGGAATTGAAAATTGGTTTCTTTGATCGCTTGACTCATGCTTTTGATTTTTGGCAAAAATAGGAAAAGCTTTGCCTTTATACTTTGGGTTTAGGGATTATTTCTCTTCGATTTTACCTGCTTTGTAAATTTCTACTCTTATAAGTTCTCCATTTTCATCATAGAACTCCCTTTTACCATCCAGTTTATCTTTTTTGAAATTCTTGATTTCTTTTAAACTCCCATCTTCCCTAAATATTTTAACTTCTCCCTCCAATAAACCATTGAGATAGGTATTTTTCATCTGAAGCTGTCCATTTGGAAAATAAAAGCTTTCACTAAGTACCAAATCTGAATTAGGAACAAACTTTCTTTCGATAGCAATTTTTCCATTTGCATGATAAACCAAAAGGGAAGTGGTAGGGATTCCTTTTTTATAGCTTATCTGAGATCTTAAACTTCCATCGGGGAAATATTCCAGCAAATCACCTTCAGCTATCCCGTTTTTGTAAGTTCCCCTTCTTTGAGGGCTTCCATCTTCAAAATTTAAAATATATGCCCCATTCAAGAGGCCTTTTTTGTAATCGATGGATGACTGAATTTTACCATTTTCATAATACTGCTCTTCTTTTCCATCCAAAACTCCTTTAGAGTAGGTTGCAACTCTTAATTTTTGACCACTTTCATCAAACTCCTCTACCAAGCCATCAAATTGCCCCATGGAGAAATTGCGCCTGCTTTGGATTTCCCCATTTTCATAAAAAGATTCACTCAACCCATTTGGCCTGTCATTTTTGAACTCAGTCAGGTCCTGAAGACTTCCGTCGGGATAATAAGTGGTAACCTTTCCCTGAATTTGGTTATTACTGAAATTAAGTTCCTGCTGAACTTGTCCTGATGGATAAAAGCTTTTGCTCAAGCCATTTCTTTGATTTTCCAAAAAGGGGACAATGCGAATTGTATCTCCGGTAGCCGGATCTAAATCAACAAATAATCCATGTCTTTGGTCGTCTTTTAAAAAACCGATTTGGATCAATTGTCCATCTTCACTATATCTTTTGATTTGGCCCTGAGCTTTGCCGTTGATCCTGACATAAATTTCCTTTAACAGCTCCTGATCCTCATCGTAATAAGTGCGAATTGTATCCTGAGCTTTTGCAATCAAACAAAAGGAAAGAAAGAGTAGAATTGAAAGGGCTTTTTTCATAAAAATAATCCTTGGTGAGGTTAATTCACCAAGGATCAAATTAATTGCTTTTTTAGACTTTTTCTAATACTAAAGCAGAAGCACCGCCGCCTCCGTTACAGATACCGGCAACTCCGATCTGTCCGGATTTTTGATGCAAGACTGAATTTAAAGTAGCGATGATTCTAGCTCCTGAAGCCCCAAGTGGATGACCAAGGGAGACTGCACCTCCGAATACATTCAGTTTGTCTGGATTCAAATTCAGTTGTTTTTGATTGGCTAATGCCACCGCAGAGAAGGCTTCATTGATTTCATAAAAATCCACATCATCTGCAGTCAAACCTGCATGCTTGATAGCTTTAGGAATCGCAAGTGCTGGAGCAGTAGTAAACCATAGTGGGTCAGTGGCTGCATCTGCAAATCCTCTGATTTTCGCCAAAGGCTTTAATCCCAATTCTTCCGCTTTTTCTTTGCTGACTAAAACTAAAGCAGATGCACCATCATTCATGGTGGAAGCATTGGCTGCTGTTACTGTTCCTTCTTTATCAAATACAGGACGAAGGGACGGGATTTTATCAAACATGACGTTCTTATATTCTTCATCCTCGTCAATGAGAATTGTTTCCCCTTTTCTTCCTTTTAGTTCCACAGGAATAACCTCATCCTTAAAATATCCTTTTGCCCAAGCATCAGCAGATCTTTGGTAAGACTGTATGGCATAAGCATCCTGCTCTTCCCTGCTGATTTTCATCTCTTTGGCAGTATTATCTGCACAATTTCCCATAGGGAATTTGTAGTAAACTTCGAATAAGCCGTCTTTTACTAGACCGTCCACGAACTCTGCATTTCCATACTTGTATCCAAATCTGGCTTTAGGAACATAGAATGGAACATTTGACATACTTTCCATTCCACCGGCAACGACCACATCATTGATTCCAAGCATGATGGACTGAGCGGCAAACATTACTGCTTTCATTCCAGAAGCACATACCTTATTAATAGTAGTACAAGGGACTTGGTAACCAATTCCTGCTCCAATTGCAGCTTGTCTTGCAGGGGCTTGACCTAGATTGGCCGATATTACATTTCCCATGAAAACCTCCTGTACGTCATCCGCTTTGACGCCGGATTTTTCCAAGGCACCTTTGATCGCAGTGCTCCCTAACTCAATGGCAGTAAGTCCTGAAAGCTTTCCTCCAAAACTTCCGAGTGGTGTACGAACTGCTGAAACAATATATACTTCTTTAGACATGTTTATTTGGGTTTAATTAAAAGCTTAATTAGAAAATTTTACCAATCAGGAATTCCCCTTTTAGGTCTTTGAGTTGGTTTCTTTTTATTCTGTTGGATATACCGCAATTCAGCTGCATTCATACTCTCTAAAATCTGAGCAGCTTGCTCTGGGGTCAAGTTCATAGCCTTAAGCTTTTCCTTGAATTCCTCCATGGCTTTCTGTCTGTCAGCTAAATTGGCATCCATTTGATCATTGGCATTTTGGCTTGTAGGGTCATTGCTCTTATCTGTAGGATTTCCGGACTGAGATTCCTTAGCTTTATCCTGATCTGTCTTCTCCCCTTGATCTTTGGACTCCTGCTGTTGGCCTTCTTCCCCTTGACTTTGCTGATTTTGCTGCTGCTGTTCCTGATTTTGTTGGTTCTGCTGCTGCTGATTTTGATTTTGTTCCTTTTCTTGATCCTGCTCCAGCTTCTCTTTCAAAGCTTTTAATTTTTGGTCCTCAGGATATTTACTTAATCCCTGATTAACTGTTTTAAGAGCATCCTCTTTTTCAGTTTTGACATAGGATCTAGCAGCTCGGTTAAAGAAATCCCCAGCAGTTTGAGCTTGAATGCTCAAAGCGAAAAGCAAGAAAATGATGCTTAATAGGTATTTCATTTTTTCTCTATTTCTGTTATTTCTTGGAGACTGTTGATAAAGTCCTGATAAGCTGCAACCGTCTCGTCCTGTTGCAGAGCATCAGTCATTACCTGTAACGCATTCTGGAACCTAAATTGTTCAACAAGGCGATCAGCCTCTGCTTTTTTACGCTTGGCAAATTCGGATGGCTCAGGCTTATTCTGCTCCTCATTTTTCCTTTCCTCATCTCTTTGCATCCAGCGGGCAAGAAGTTCGTAATTATGCCTTGCCACCTCATTGAATGGGTCTTGAATTAAAGCAGATTTAAATTTATTAAGAGCTACTTCATATTCCTTCTTATTTCCCAGAATCACTCCACCCTGATTGTAAGCAAAAGATGAAAGTAACTTATCCGGGCTAGTGGATGCTTTGTCAAAATAAGTACTGGCTTCATCGGGATTTTCTGCATAATGATAGCTGAGACCCAAGTTGAAATCCAATGCGTAGGACTGGAGCTGAAACTGTTCTAATATAAATAAGTGGTCTTTAATAGACTGCTCATAGTCTGCTTTGGCATAGCTTTCAGCAGCAACATCTATCGCTGCATTCAACCTGGAGTCCCGGGTCCATGATGCAGGGATTATTAGGAAAATTGCTATGATGACTTTGCCCCAGCTCATTATAATCTAATTGTTTTGATAGGTAAAATCATGTCAATGAGAGACAGAACCAGTCCTGCCAAAAGAAAATAGAAATACTTATTGGAGGAGGTTTCTATTTTTCTGGTACCTACAGTTCCTCCTTCTAATCTCTCCAATGCTGCAGTGAGATCACCCAGCTCCTGGGCTTCATCTGAAATTTCAAAATATTGACCTCCCGTTTCTGAGGCAATGTATTTTAATGATCCTCTATCTAATTTCGTTTCAGCAGGTTTCCCGGTCTCAGGATTGATGATTACTCCATTTCCTCGTGGAATAGAGCTTCCTTTTTCTGTTCCAATACCCAAGGAGTAAACCTTGATCCCAGCATCGCTTAGTCTGTCGCCCACGTCGTCCAAATCATCCCCGAAATTCTCTCCGTCGGAGATCAAGACTATGGACTTGGATTTTACTTCCATGCTTTCATCATTGTTGAATCTTTCCAAGGCCATTTTTAAAGGACCTGTCAGGTCCGTGCCTGAATTCGGGACCAAACCGGTATTCAATCCATCTAAATAAAGCTGGAGCACACTTTGATCAAATGTCAAAGGACACTGCATAAAAGCCTCAGAGGAGAAAATTATCAAACCAATTCTGTCAGATGGAAAACTTTTAATCAAATTTTTCAACTCAAACTTGATTCTCTGTAAACGACTTGGTCCAATATCCGTTGCATTCATAGATTGGGATAAATCTATTGCAATGAAAATATCCTTTCCTTCTTCTTTGACTTCTTTGGTAGAGGTACCTATGGATGGTCCTGCCAAAGCGATTAGAAATAATATAAAATAAAGGGTTCGGATAACCAGTTTGGTGAAAAGTCTTCGCTTTTCAACTTGCAGCCTTCTATTGATGGCCCAATATCTTGATAAGTATACCAGATAGAGCAGAATAAAAATTCCTGCTAGTAGTGCAATAAGCTTGATGTCAGGATATGCCCAAATCATGGCCTGAAATTATAAAATAAAGCTTACTTTGAAAGGAACTTTCATGCAAGTGGTCGGTTATAAATTCAATGTTTGTAAATATTAACAATTATTAAATTCCAAATCCATCCAAGTAATTTGAATGGGTTCAATATTTTTGGTCAATGAATTTATCCAAAGTCAATTTTTGTTTGCTGATAGTCTTAGCTTTAAGTCTATTTCCGTTTATCCTAAGTGCTCAGGAAAGTACGAAAATCAGTGGACAGGTTTTGGATGTGAAAGATTCATCACCATTGACGGGAGCAAATATTTTTTGGGAAAATGATTTAAAATCTGGAGTAGTTAGTGATTTAGATGGGAATTTTGAAATCCAGCCCACTAAACTTCCAGCCAGATTGATTGTCTCTTTTATAGGCTATGAAAAATCAATCAGAGTTCTTACTGAAAAAGATTTATCCAAATTTCAGAGATTTTTTTTGAATCCTGAGGAGTTATCTCTTGAGGAAGTGATTATTCAGGAAAGGCGTCCGGATGAAAATGTTAGAAATCTGGAGACTGGAAAAGCAAGGGTTCCTATCGAGACTATTAAGAATATTCCCGCTTTATTTGGAGAAGTCGATTTGCTTAGAAGTTTGCAGCTACTACCTGGAGTTCAAACTGCAGGGGAGGGCACTACTGGTTTATTTGTTAGAGGAGGCTCTGCCGATCAAAATTTAGTACAACTGGATGGAGCTCCTGTTTACAATCCTTCCCATTTCTTTGGATTCTTTTCGGTCTTTAATCCAGATGCATTAGATCAGGTGGAATTATATAAGGGAAACATGCCCGCTTCCTATGGAGGAAGGTTGTCTTCTCTAATTGATGTTAGTTTGAGAGAAGGAAATTATGATCAAATTCATGGAGAGGGTGGAATTGGAACAATTTCTTCCAGGTTTACTATAGATGGTCCATTATTTTCCGAAAAATCCTCTTTTGTATTTTCGGCGAGAAGAACCTATGCAGATGTTTTTTTGAAACTGGCTAATGATCCAGATCTAAGAGATAATAGGCTTAATTTTTATGATTTAAGCGGGAAGCTGGCGTTTAAAATCTCGGACAAGGATAAGATCACTTTCTCTACCTATCAAGGGAGAGATTTCTTGGGAATAAATAGAGAGTTCGGGTTGGGTTGGAGTAATTGGGTGAGTTCATTGAAATGGTCTAGAAATATTTCTGATGACTTGTTTTTTGACTTAGATGCTTATCACTCTTTTTACAATTATAAAATCGAAATCAATGATCCGGATAATGGGTTTATTTGGAATAATAACCTTTCTGAATCAGGAATTAAGGGAAACTGGTCCTTAAATAATAATTCAAAAACACAGACTTACTGGGGCTTTCATTCCCAGTTTTATAATTTTTCACCCATCAATTTAGAACCTCTTCCGAACAGTAATCTGGACCCAATCAATACCAATCCAAAAAATGGAGTTTTGAATAATTTATTCGCTGGACTGTCTCATCAATTCTCTTCAAAATTGAGTGCTGAGGCTGGGCTCCGATGGGGTTTTTTCAATCAGCTGGGTAGAGGTGTGGACTATAGATATGCGGGAGGTATTCCGGGACCGGATGTGGAAGTGATTGATTCTGTTCAATTCAATTCCTTCGAAAACATCAAGTTTTATCAAGGCTTGGAGCCAAGGTTGGCTTTCAGATATTTGATTAATGAAGAGTTTTCCTTGAAAGCCGCCTACAACAGAAATTTTCAATACGTGCAGATTGCTTCTAATAGTTCTGCAGGATTGCCAATTGATAGATGGATTTTGGCTGGCACTTATGTGCCTCCAATTCGATCTGATCAAATTTCAATAGGAATGTTCAAAAACTTCCAAAATAACAAATGGGAGTTTTCAGTTGAATCTTATTATAAAGACCTGAGAAATATCATTGATTTGAGAAATGGAGCCCAAGTTCTGTTTACAGACCAGGTGGAAACAGAAATAATTACCGGAAAAGGCTGGGCTTATGGAGTGGAGTTTTTACTTCGAAAAAATACCGGAAAAACTACAGGCTGGCTAGCATATACTTGGTCTAGGACTTGGAGGTTGATTGAAGGAATTAGTGAAAACCGAAAGTATAACCCAAGATTTGATAGACCTCATGATGTGACTTTGGTCTTGAATCATGAGTTTTCTCCTTCCTGGTCTGCTGGTTTAACCTTCGTTTATACCACAGGACAGGCAGTTACATTTCCAATCGGAACTTATCCAGTAGACAACCAGCAATTACCACTTTTTTCCAAATTCAGAAATCAGGATAGATTCCCGGATTATCATCGCATGGATGCCTCAGTCACGTGGAAAAACCCCAATAAAGGGAGAAAATTGAGAGGAAGCTGGAACTTCAGTGTTTACAATCTATATGGAAGAAAGAATCCTTTTGCCTATGAGTTCCGTCAGATATACAATGATGATTTTAGATTTAGTGCGGGGGATGGTCCTATTGAATCAAGTCGGCAAGGAATCGTCATGACCTATTTGTTTACATTTCTTCCTTCAATTACTTATAATTTTCAGTTCTGATGAGACGATTGCTTATTCCTCTGTTGAATGTGCTGTTTTTTTCCTGTCAGGAAGAAGTGGATCTTCCCTTGGCTACTATAGAAGGGGAGATCCCCGTAATAGAAGGTACATGGACCGATAAGGACTTTTATAATGAGGTGACTATTAGCCTTGCTAAGAATTATTTTGATGAATCCACTAGAATAGTGATTTCTGATGCTGAGGTGGTAATCAGTATTCCAGGGACTGAAGTTTTGATCCCATTTGTCTACAATTCCAGTACAAGGAGCTATAGGCCGAAGGATAGGAGAAAGGTGGCAAAAGTAGGAGAGCGATATAATCTTTCCGTCAAATGGGGGGGTAATATTTATCAAGCTTCGGGACTGATGTTAGAGGCTCCAAAAATTGATAGTTTGACCTATGAGTTCAAAGAGAAAAGACTATTCTCTGACGAGGGATACTATATTAAAGCCTATGGCAAAATTCCATTCACCAGAGATAACTATTATCGGATTAGAGTCATTGAAAATGATACCTTGAAAAACAATAGGGAGGATTATTTACTATTTGATGACACCTTTGGATTAAGTTTTTTCGAAAGAGGTTTGGAGTTAAATTATGCATTTCAGCCTGGAGATAGAGTTAGACTGGAGCTTTTTCGTATGAATCGAGATGTTTATAATTATTTTACCCAGTTGGTAGGTTTGTTATTTAATGATGGTGGACTCTTCAGTCCTCCTCCTCAAAATCCAGAAACCAATATTCGGGTCATTCAGGGAGAGGGTGAGGTATTGGGATGTTTCCTGGTTTCGCCTTTATTATCGGAATCCATTTTTATTCGCGAATAACCTATATTTAGTAAGCCAGAAATTATTTTTCAATAGATCTACTAATTTTTAATAGGTTATTTAAAAAATTCATTTTAAATTAAAGTCATGAAAGAATTATCAGAACAGGAAGAGCGCATCATGCGCATACTATGGAAGATGGGACAAGGTCTCATTCGTGACGTTTTGGACGAATTTCCAGAACCTAAGCCACCTTACACCACTTTGGCCTCAACAATCAGGTTACTGGAGAAAAAGGGGTATTTGACTCACAAGGTTTACGGGACAGTTCACATGTATATCCCGACAATCAGCCAGGAAGACTATTCTAAGAAAAGTATCAATCATATGGTAAAGCATTTCTTTGAAGGGTCTGTAGGTAATTTCTTATCCTTCATGGTGAAAGAGAAAAAAATCAGCAAGGATGAAATTGATGATTTGCAGAAGATGATTGATGACTACGAAAAAAAGGATAAACAATGAATAATGTTTTAAATTATCTTTTAGAAGGAAGCATTTGCCTTGTAGGCGGATGGGTTTTTTATAAGGTAGTATTAGAAAAACTGACCTTCTTTGACTGGAATAGAGTAACTCTTCTGGTTTTGATGCTGCTGGTTCTTTTTGTGCCCCTTTTGTCATTTGAGATGACTCAAGCGGCAGCACCTCTTGCGGAATACACACTTCCTATTTTTGATTTTGGAAATACTACTGAGCAAGTAGAAACCTATACTTGGCAGGATATGATCTTGGTGATATATGCCATTGGATTGGTTTTTTCATTAGGTAAGTTCTGTTTGGGTTTGGCTAAACCTATTTTTCAGCTACAGTTGGTCGAAAAGAGGAATTATCAGGGAATGAAATTAGCCATCCATCCTAGCTTTGAACCAGCATCTTTCTTCAATTATATTTTATTGCCAAAATTTGACCCAGAGGATCCAGATCAAAAACAGATTTTACTTCATGAGTCAATTCACGTGGCAAAAAAACACACTTGGGACTTGATTCTGATTCAGTTTACCAAGGCTATTTTTTGGTTTAACCCATTCATTTATGCTTTAGAAAAATCTCTTCGGGAAGTGCATGAGTTTCAGGCTGACCAAGGGGTGACCAAATCTTTTTCTCAATTCGATTATTCAAGATTGCTTGTTAGACTTTTGGCTAAAGACCAAGGCTGGCAGTTTATGAATAGCTTTAATCAATTTCAAACAAAAAAACGCATTGTAATGATGAACAAAACTAAATCAACTGAACTGCAAAAGAGCAGATTTTTGTTAGTTCTCCCTCTTTTTTCACTAATGGTTTTTGTATTCGCCTGCGAGCAAAACTTATCAGATGAACCACTCAAGCCAGAACAGATAGTGGATGTTATGAAAGCTGATGGAACTGTCGAACTTAAAGGTATGGTGAATGGAAAAATGGTTGACATAGCTGCGGAAGAAATATTTGACGTGGTGGAAACTCAGCCTCAACCACCGGGGGGAATGTCTGGATGGAATAATTACTTGAGCGCGAATCTTAAATACCCGGAAGCCGCAAGGGGAGAGGGAGTTGAAGGTACTGTAATTGTCGTTTTTGTAATTAATACTGATGGTTCAGTTCAGGATGTGGAAATTTTGAGAGGAGTGGGTTCTGGTTTGGATGAAGAGGCACTAAGAGTGGTTCAAAATTCCCCTGAATGGAAAGCTGGCGAACAAAGAGGTCGGAAAGTAAGAACTCGAATGAGATTACCAATTCGGTTCAAGTTGAGTTAAGCAAATAATCGTGTTAAGTAACCTGAAAAGCTCTCCAAGCTATTGGAGAGTTTTTTCCTTTAAAATTCAAAATCATGAAAAACGATAAATTAACCCTAGTATTTATTCCCCTTTTCCTATTTTTAATCGGGGTGGAGTTGAAAGCTCAAACTGGCGAAACAGTTGAGGAACAGATAGAAAAATTAGATGTTGCTCCTCAGCCTCCCGGTGGATTTCAGGGATGGACGCAATATCTTATCAATAGTTTAAAATATCCTGAAAAGGCCCAATCCAAAGAAATAGAAGGCACTGTCATTGTTTCTTTTATTGTAGAAAAAGACGGCTCACTTAGCGATATTGAGTTGATGAGAGGGATTGGTGGAGGATGCGATGAGGAAGCCTTGAGAGTAGTCAAAGGCTCTGGCAAATGGTCTCCAGGTGAAATGAATGGGAGTATTGTCAGGACAAGAATGAGACTTCCAATTCGATTCAAATTGGGATAGAAAAAGAGGCTGTCTCAAAAGTGAAGTTTGTCACATTGAGCGTCCCAACAATTGTTAGGGATCGAAATGTGGGCCAGAAAGAATAAAATGGCCGTTGACTACCTGCCTGACGTTAATCAGGCGCTCAGTCTGACAATCTACTAAAAAGACAGCCTTTTTTTATTAGAAATCAGTTGTCTTTCCATCCAAATCCAATTCCTTAATCCAGACATTTTTGTAAAGGACATCGTGTCCTTCAGCCTGAAGTTTCAAACCTCCAGGTCTGTCTGTAATACCTTTACCACCGTCATTTCCACCGTCTAGACCAGAATTTGGACCGCCCCATACCTGTTGGATTACCACATCTTCGTGGATTTTTTTACCATTAAAATAAACTGTGACCCTGGCTTTTTCTTTTAATATTCCATTTTCAAAGCGAGCTGCTTTGAATACTATGTCATAGGCATTCCATTTCCCAAGACCATTATAGGCCTGTTCTTTTGGGAGATGTTCATTGATCACTGCAGCCAATCCATGAAGTCCATAGTCTCCATCCAGGATTTGAATTTCGTATCGATTCTGAAGATAAACCCCGCTATTTCCTCCCTCATTTTTTATCAAAAACTCCACATGAGCCCTGAAGTCCTTGTATTTCTTTTTGGTAACGATATCTGCAGCTCCATATTTCCCTCCTGCTCCTGCTGGGTCATTGGAACTGATTGCTTTGCCTCCTGTCACAGGATCTTGAACTTCAGGCCATTTGATAGGTGCCTCAGCAGAAAATCTAGGTCCTTCCCAATACTCCCATTTTTCAAGCAACATAGACTTGGTACCATCTAACATGAGTTCTGCTCCTTCAATAGGTTTGACACCCACTCCGACTTGTGCAGTGCTTTCACAGCTTAAGAAAAGGAAATAAAAGAATGCCGATGAAAGGCATAGGATGGAGGTTTTTGTGTTTTTCATAGGTTTTGGGTTTGATTTATTAAAAAGCTATTGATTGCTTTTTGGTCAATTTGGTTAATTTTAATGATGTAGGAAATAAATTTTACACGGAGAATGCGAAGTAATCTCCCTTTCTTTAAATTATTTTCTATGCTAGGCCTTGTTTATCTTTTTCATGAAGAGAATAAAAGGCACTTTAACATCAAAAGGAATACTATGAAATGGCAAGGCCGCAAAAAAAGCAGCAATATCGATGATAGAAGAGGAAGAAGTTCTTCTGGAGGAGGAATGAATCCATTATTGATAGGTTCATTGCTCAAAATCCTCTTTTCCAAAACGGGACTCATTATAGTAGGGATATTAATTGCATTTTCCATTATTACGGGCACCAACCCATTAAGCTTTTTAGGTGGATTTTTGCAAGGTGGAGGGCAAGGATTTACGACGGAATCCAATTACCAGCCAACTGCTGAGGAAGATGAATTGGCTGAATTCAGTGCAGTCATATTGGGGGATACAGAGCAGGTATGGAATCAATTGATTTCAAATTATCGGGAACCCACTTTAGTTCTTTTTACTGGATCAGTTTCTTCGGCTTGTGGTAATGCCAGCGCGGCAACAGGTCCTTTTTATTGTCCGGCTGATGAAAAACTGTATATAGATTTAAGCTTTTTTGAGGATATGGAAAGGAAATTAAATGCGCCGGGAGATTTTGCTCAAGCCTATGTTATTGCCCATGAAGTAGGACATCATATCCAAAAAATCATGGGAATTACTGATGAGGTTCATTCCCTGAGAGGTCAGATTAGCGATCAAGAGTATAATCAATATTCTGTCAGACTGGAGCTTCAGGCGGATTTCCTTGCGGGAGTTTGGGCTCATCACAGCCAAAAGAGCAGCGGGATGATGGAAAGGGGGGATTTGGAAGAAGCACTGAATGCTGCTAATGCTATTGGAGATGACAGGCTTCAAAAACAGGCAGGGGGTAGGGTAGTACCTGATTCTTTTACCCATGGCACATCTGCTCAAAGAATGCGCTGGTTCAAAAAAGGATTTGATACAGGGGATTTGAGCCAAGGCGATACCTTCAGCGCCAAATCACTATAAGACTTAGATTTCCAGAATATAATCAAGAATACCTGCGTTTTTGCCTTTAGGCCTTGTGACTAAAAGAGGAAGGCTGTCATTGAATTGAATTAGCCTTTCAGCCATACTACCTATAAAAAGTGCGGTAGCAGCTGTTCGTCCTTTAGCCCCGATAATGATGCCATCAGCATTGATTTCCAAGGCCTTGTTGACAATTTCCTGAACGGGATCATCATCCTCGTCTTTGGTATAGACAGGAGTGATTTTGATTCCTTTGGTATTTATTTTTCGAATGAATTTTTTGTAAGCTATCTCAGCATGCATCTGCATGATTTGAGTAAACTCTTCGTAGCTTTTTCCTGTGAAATGATAACCGGAAGGGATAGAGAATACATTCTGGCATACGATTTCCACATTTCCATGTTTTTCAGCGATCATAATCGCTTCTTCTAGCGCATCTTTGGAATAATCAGAAAAATCCGATGGAACCAGAATTTTTTGAACTTTAGGTTGGGAGTTTTCAGGAACGATTAATAAGGAACAAGATGCCCGTCTTGCCAGCCTCAAAGATACTACACCAGTGCCTGGGAGATGAATTTTTCTGCCTACAATAATCATATCAGCAGATTTTTCCTCAGCTAATTTGAGTACCTTTTTAGATAAAGAACCCTCTTTTACAATATAGTTTAAGGAGATACCTTTTTGATCAGGGAAGTTTTCAGAGACAACCGTTTCCATGGCCGCTTGTCGTTCATTGATCATGCTCTCCACCAAATTTGGAAACTCTTCCAAAACCTCCTTAGGTACAGATAGATTTTTGATCACATTGACAAAGTAAATCTTCTTGGTTTGATTCACTTTGGCAATAAATGCCGCATATTGAATCAGGGTCTTATCCAAAGAAGTTTGGTCCAGGCAAACGATCATTTTTTTAATCAAGTACATAGTTCTCCGGGTTTTGGAATTACAAAGTTAAGGCTAAATGAAATGTTTAAATATAGAAACGGTATAATATTTTGTTGCGAACGCTAAATTTTTGATTTGGTTCTAATTTTTAAAGAAAAATACCTCAATAATCAGAATTATATTTCATTTTAATCGATTTGACATATTGTTTTCTCCGAATATTTCTGGAATTATCCTCTATTTACTTAACCCCTCTCTCATAATATCGTATATTTGCACAAGTCCGGGTCGCCGACATGTTCAAACTTCACAATTAACATAATTACCGAGTGAAGCCCTTTCCAAAAACAGGCCTCACCTCGATCCCGATGTTATCGGACTAATCGGGGCCTCGCCCAAAAAAGCAGGATAACAGTGGAAGTTTGCGGATTAAAGGCAGCTCAAATCTTGTCTATACGGAGGTTTGTAACACTCTAAGACCCGGACTTTTTAATTTTTTCCTTTATCCAGTTGAGTTCAGTTTTTCCATAAAAACCACTCACCGCAATTAACCAAAATATTCCTAGAATCAAGATTGATCTAATTGTTATATCGATCAATGGATTTTCCATCATTGGTAAAATGGAAGTCATAATCAGAGCAAAAAGACCTAAGCCTATGATTTTTACCGTGTCCAATGAAAAAGGGTTGAAGTCCAATCTGATTTTTAGAAAGAGGAATTTTACTGTATTAAAGGCCAACATGACTAATGCTGAAGCGATTGCAGCCCCCTCTATTCCATAAATAGGAATCAACCAAAAGTTCATCAGAATAATCAGGATACTCATGGCTATAGTTGCTATCAGGTTAAACCTGTAATACTTGGAGAAGACCAAGATCTCAGAATTGATTGAAAAGGCCACATCAAAAAGTTTTCCCAATCCAATAAAGAATACAATCCATTTCCCGCTTTCATAAATTTCCCTATTGGGGATAAAATGGTAGATGGAATCAATATTAGCCCAGATTCCCAGAAATAATAGGATACAGATGTAGAATTGCCTTGTGGAAACTTCCTTATATAGCCGGTTAATTTCTACTAGATTGTTTTTTGAAAAATGATCGGCAACTACGGGCATCACAACTTGAGAAATAGCTCTTCTTGGCATTTCTATGACCAATGCCATGCTAAATGCAATGGTATAAATTGCATTTGCCTCCAAACTGACCATAGAACTGACCATGATGCTGTCAATTTTCATGATGAGGGTAGAGGCAGCAGTGGCTAGAAAGGTTATAAGACTGAATTTTAAAAATGAGCTTCTGAATCCTTTTGGAAATGACCTCCAATTCAGATCAACTTTCAAAACTTTCAACCATGACAAATAAACCAGAATCCCCAAAAGCGGTATCCCATATACTGCTATGAGCCCTGCCATCATCCAATCAAAATTGATCCATTTCATCAAAAAACAAATGACCCAAAGGCCTGTCAGTAATCTAAGCAAAACCTCCCGGAAGAAGGTAGGAATAGCTACTTTGAGAAAAGATCTGCTATAGGCATCTAAAATGGAATTGGCCAAAGCCAAAAATGTGATCAATAAAACGATCCATAAATAATTGATCAGCTCGGGAGAATTAGAGGAAAATAAACCAATAATTTCTTCTTTGAATACGAAAAATAGGAAACTCACTAAAACAAAGCCTGCAGTGGCGAGAAGCAAACTAAAACTCAAAAAAGCAGAATGACCTGCTTTTAATTTGGGGAAATACCGGGTAATTCCATGTCCCAATCCTAATTGAGCAAAGGGAACAAACAGTAAAGCTAGATCTTGAATTGTGCGAAAAGTACCTAACTGAGCAGCTTCTAAAGCATAAGGATATAGCCAAAGGACATTAAAATAGCCAATGACTACACCTAAGTAGGAAAAAAGTGTGGTTTGAATACTTTGACTGGCAACTTTGCCCATAGGGTGAAATTATCAAAAAATTGGAAATGCTACCTTTTTTTCTTCAAATCAAGGTTTAGCACATTTATCACAGCCCGGTTCGGTTTTAGGTTTATAGAAAAACCTTCTACCCAAATAGACTACAGCTCCCAACACGATGATTCCTACGATTATTTCTTGCCACATTTTAGGATAAAATTTGATAAGTAATCAATGCTGATACATAAGCCAAAGCGGTCATGTATACTGTTTGGATTAACGGCCATTTCCATCCTTTAGTTTCCCTGTACACAATCGCCAGGGTACTCATACACTGCATAGCGAAAACATAAAATACCATCAAAGAGAATGCGGTGGCTTTGTTGAATACTTTATCGCCCGTCACCGGGTTAATTTGAGCATTCAACTTTTCCCGAATGGTGGAATCGTCTTCCGGATCACCCCCTATGCTATAAATAGTCGCAATGGTGGATACGAATACTTCTCTAGCCGCAAAGGATGTGATCAATGCTATTCCAATTTTCCAGTCATAACCTAAGGGTCGAATAGCTGGCTCAATAGCTCTTCCCATGATTCCTATGAAGGAATTTTCCAATAAGTCTGATGAGGCTTCTGCTCTGATTTCTTCTATTTCCACTTCAGAAGACGCCAATTCTATTTTTTGGTCTCTTTCTGCTCTGATTTCCTCCATTTTTTCAGGAGGGCCATAGGTGCCCAATACCCATAGAATGATTGAAATAGCTAAAATCACCTTTCCTGCCTCTGTCACAAATGTCTTGGACTTATTGTACATGGTAATGATCACGTCTTTCCATCTTGGGGTACGATAAGATGGAAGTTCTACCATCAAAAAGCTCTTTTCATCGGTTTTGAGGATGCTTTTAAGTCCAAAAGCTGTAAATAAAACACCAATCACTCCCAAAAGATAAAGAGACAATAAGGCGACAGCTTGAAGATTAATAAACCCTAAAACGGTCTCATTTGGAACTACCAAGCCAATTAGAATGATGTATACCGGCAGCCTTGCTGAGCAACTCATTAGCGGAGTCACCATGATGGTTATGATTTTCTCTTTCCAGTTACCGATATTTCTGGCAGCCATAACTCCTGGAATAGCACATGCTACTCCTGAAACCAAAGGCACTATACTTTTACCGTGAAGACCAAAGGGGCGCATCCATCTGTCCATCAAAAAGACAACTCTGGACATATACCCTGTGTCCTCCAGAATGGCTAAAAATCCAAAAAGCAAGGCGATTTGAGGAATAAAAATGACTATACCTCCTATACCTGGGATAATACCTTCGGCTAAGAGACTGGTCAATACTCCTTCTGGTAAAACTGTACTCACCCAAGTTCCCAAATCAGCAAAAACCCCGTCTATCAAGTCCATCGGAACTGTGGCCCAGGCAAAAATTGCCTGAAAAATGACCAATAAGATGGAGGCGAAAACGAGATATCCGAAAACAGGATGTAAAATTATTTTGTCTATGGTGTTTGAGGACTCTTTTCTATCCTCTTTTTTCACCAGTACTTTTTCTATTATACCGGTGATTTTTCTATACCTGAGCTTGGTTTCCTCAAGTTGGGCTGATTCCAAATTGATATTCAAGCTGTCTATCTTATTTTTAACCCATTGCCTTTTTTCCAGAGGAAGCCCTTTATCTTTCAATCCAAACCTTAAAATTTGATAAGCCTGATAGTCATTGGATAGGTCGAACTTTTCTTTTATGTCTTGTAGAAGAGAAGAGTCTATGAAATCGTCTACCTGAAGGAATTGACTTTTTTTGGAAAAATTCTTCTGATGGATCAATTCCCGGATTTGCTCCAATCCTTTGGAACCTCTTGCATCCGTGTTTAAAATTGGTACTCCTAAAGCTTTGAATAATTCGAAGCCTTTTATTTCCAGATCGTGCTTTTCAGCTAAATCTGACATGTTCAGCACCAAAGCCAGATTCAATCCAAGGTCAATCAACTGCGATGCTAAAAACATCCCTCTTGATAGCTGAAGAGAATCAATAACCATCAACACATAATCAGGTCGCTCAACTTCACTCAACTGATTTAATACTCTGTGGGCTATGATTTCATCTTCGGAGTTTGGATAGAGGGAATAAGTCCCAGGAAGATCTATAATTTCATAAGTTGACCCTTGGTAATTCATCATACCAATTTTCTTATCCACAGTTACCCCCGGGTAATTACCTATTTTCTGGCTTAGACCGGTGAGTTGGTTGAATATGGTCGACTTACCAACATTGGGGTTTCCTATGATGGCAATCTTGAGTGGCTTGACTAAAGGTGATTGAGTCTGTTCAGGCATGTGGGATTATAGTAATTGAATATCCAGCAATGCAGCTTCGGCTTTTCGAAGTGCTAAAGTGGATTCTTCCAGTCTGAATGCCATAGGGCCATTCAAAGGAGCAACGTGTTGCAAGGTGATTTTTTTTCCTGGAAGAAAGCCCAGTTCCATTAAGTTGATTTTCAAAGGGGAGTCTAAAACATCCTTGATAACGGCACTTTTGGAAACGGGTAGTTGGTCAGCTGTCATGTACTAAATGTCGGAGTCCTTTGTAAAGAGTTGCAAAAATAACTTATTTGGAATGAATCTAAAGAAAAAGGGAGAAGATTTTTGCCAGTTTTTAGATAGATGGTCATGAACGAATACTTAGGATTTCATTTGGTAAGTTAAATTCCAGGCCACCTTCCATCATAATTCTTAGACTGAATTCAAGTTGGATTTCTTTACCAGGGTCTTTAATCCAAATTAGTTTGAATAAATCATCCCGAAAAACTGTTAAACCGTTTTCCAGAAACTGATTGATAGGTCGTGTTGTGTTGTTGAAAAAATAATTCATTTGAAAGTAATTACTGATGTCTTGTCCAACTTTGATGACTTCACCGTTTCCCAAGATGACTTCTCTGGTATTGATGATCTGAACTCCAATCATTTTCTCGGCAGATTTTGGTAAAGGTGGGCTACAGGCCATTGCCGTCCCTAAAGTAAAGTAGGAGGGATTGGACTCCAAGTATGCAAGTGTCTGTGTTTCTTTTATTCGGAATGATTTCGTAATGGTTGAATATGGAAGCACGGTACTGGGGCTTACCTGCTGGCCATCTGTGGTGAGGGAGAGGGTTTCAAAGGATAAAATCCTAAAATCCTTGATGGCAAAAACCGGTCCGCAGCCGCAAGAGTCATTACAGAAATTGGTACAACTCATAGGTAAAATTGCCAATGAGGAGAAAATTAAAAAAGTGAGTAAAGTAACTTTACCGGCGTTTTTCATTTTTTGAGAGGTGCTATGATCTTTAAACTCAAGTATCCATGAAAAGTTAGGAATAAAAAAGCCCATATCCAGAAAATATAGGCTTTAGGCTTGTTGGTGGTTGATTTTAGGCTTTTCCTCTCAGCATCAAGTTCCAATACATTAAAGGCAGTCCATATTTTTTCAAAAGCCACATACTATACTGTTCCTTCGATGTATCCACAAATTTTGAGATTAATGGATCACTGTCTCTTACATTATCATATTTGAATTCAGCCAAAACCATTTTACTATATCCTGTGACCAATGGACAGGAAGAATATCCAGAATAAGCCTCTTCTCCAACTTTATTTTCCCGAATCAATTGCAGTAAATTTCCCACTAGTACGGGAGCTTGTTTTCTGATTGCAGCACCGGTCTTTGCAGTAGGAAGATGTGCGACGTCTCCCAAAGCAAAAATATTTGGGAAACGCAGGTGCTGTAGGGTATGGATGTCTACGTCCACCCATCCTTTTCCAGGCCCTTCTTTAAGGGATATGTCACTTTCTTGAATGAACTTGGGAGCAGCCTGCGGTGGTGCTCATAGCCGTCAGGTTAAGGTTTTAAGTATCTCATTTAAGGCTAGTTTTCCTTTTTTCTTTTCTAGGTATAAAATTTTAGGAGCAAATTCTTTGAGTTGATCAAGTAAGGATATCAACTCTTT
>Ga0189276_10137_pt1 | contig 88878 bp, 80 predicted proteins | sample N26A31minimetaG_FD_130321 | JGI IMG/M metagenome (GOLD analysis project Ga0189276, IMG submission 130321) | Marine microbial communities from the Costa Rica Dome - N26 A3-1 mini metaG | ecosystem: Environmental > Aquatic > Marine > Oceanic > Photic zone | place: Costa Rica: the Eastern Pacific... | reverse complement strand
GAACGGGCTGAGGAACCAAGCTTCTTTTTCCGTTTTCCGGACTGGAAAGTGCCCCAACTTGGCCAGCGTGGAAACGATGTCAATGTTGCGGGCTTTTTCGCAGTCCATTCTTTTTTCTTTCATGGTTCTGTTTTTAATCGATTTTTGATGATTTGATGACAAACCTCTGGGAGGCCCTTTAAATACTGGTAGTTTACCCGTCATCATTTTGTCATCGTTTCATCGTTTTTGTTTTTTTTCTTCATAGTACCTGTCATCATTTTTTATTTTGATGACAGAATGATGACAAAGTGATGACAGCCTAAACCCTTATAAATACTGGGCTTATATCAATCTGTCATCAAATCATCAAAATTTTGGACCAAAAAATTCTTTTTTATGGTAAAGTACCTCCCTTTTGCGTCCTCGGTGTTGATCTCACCGGTGTTCCAGATGGTGATCTTTTGGTACTTGTTGGAATTGGGCTGGTTGTCCAGTTTCCAATCATTTTTCAGCAACCGCCTCAATTGGGTCAGGTCGGTCTTGACCCTTGTGCGGTTGAGCATGTGCAGGGCATCGATGGGACAAAGGTCCACGGAGTCCATCTCGAACTTTTCCATGGCACTGAGCAGTAGACTGGCCAGTTCCTTCTCCACCCTGTTCCGGTTATTGTTTACCAGTTTCTTCAGCGCTGGTGTATGCACCTGTTTTGGAGTGAACCACATTCGTGTTCTTTGCTTGGTACTGTATTCCCTTTTTGAAAGGAAATCCAAAAAAGCGGGCACCTCCCGGGCCAGTTGGTCCAAGAAATCGGTGTCCTCCCTTTTAAGGGATGGGATCTTCCTCACCCAGAACCGTGTCTCATGGGCATCGATCTTGATAAAACTGTCCTCGTTGTTGCTGCAGAGAATAAATTTTCCGAAGAATTCCACTTCCCGTTTGTCCTTGCCCTTGGCCTCAAGCTTGTTCCGGTTGGTGGTGCTCAGGTACTTGATTCGCTCGGTGAGTTCCTCCTTGTTGAACAGTACCTCGTCGACGCATATCAGCAACTTGTTGGCCCAGTCCGCATTGAACTGGCTTGCAAAGCTGTCGTTGGTCAGATAGGTCAGGTTGTTGCCAAAGATTTCCTTGAGCCATTTGAGAAAGGTGCTTTTCCCGGTGTTTCTTTCGGTGGATACCAGACAGAGGATGGGGAGCACCTGCACCGGTCTTTGGTACAGGAGTTTCAGATAGTCCAGTCCCAGCTCCAGTTGATTTCCGAAGATATGCTTCAAAAAGCCCCGTGTCCTTATTATACATCCCTCTTTCGGTTCATGCGTCAAAGGGGAATAGGTATTGTAGAAACCATGGTGTTCCTTTTTAAAATTCACATGGCAAGGAATACAGGCGAACCCGTCATATTTGGGCACCTTGCCCAGATAGTCCTTGCCATGGTCCTGCTTGATGATATGCTCGTTCCACGGAACCAGCTGCTCGTTGAAATGTCCCGAAATGGTAGGATACTTTACAATTTTATAGAAAGACGTGCCCACCCTTATATAAGGTACTATTTTCATATTTTGAAATTTTTGAAATCTTAGGGTTTCTATGAAATTATCGTGAGTCCACAAATAATTTAAAGAGGAATTCGACTAGGGAATCGAATCCCCGATCGTTTTGCTTTCCGGTAAAGGCTTCTGTTGGTTCTGCAGCAGCCAACGCACTATCTTTTTCCTTTCGAAGAAAATCAGTTTTCCATTGGGCTTGGAGTGCGGGATATGCCCCGCAGCGGTAAGCTTGTACAGATAGCTTCTTGATATGCCGGTATAGTCACAGGTCTCATCGAAGGTCAGCACTTCTTTATTGGCGATCAATAGCCTTTCCAAACGGTCGAGCCGTTCCAGTATTAAAAAATTGTCCATTTTATTTCTTTTTAAAGATTAGAAATGAACAAAAGCGCTTTTGTTTTCTTTTGAAGAATTCTTTGGATAAAGATAAAAATAAGGAGGAGGGAAAGTAAGATTGACCGATTGATTTTATTCACAAATAATTGATATACAGTTTTTTATGTTAAAATAGTTCAAATATAATGGTATTGATAAACCCTTAGTTTTATTTGGTTTCATTTGATACCAAATGGAACTGTTCTTATTTTGGGCAAATAGGTGGTTTAATGGAAGAAAGCAGAGTTATCAACAATTAAGACTAGGGGAGTTAGAAAATAGGCACTTTAAAAAAGCATGTTTTAATCTTTGGATTGTCTTAATGAAGTCTGATACTTTGATACTACTTTAAGAAAGTCTAGCGCTTTTTTGAAAAATACTGTCTTGAAAATCGTTCCTTTTAAAAAACTACGCTCAAAGCCATTCTTTGCAACCCAATTGCACTATAATTCTTTTACCTTTGCAAGGTGAAATTTTTTGCGATTATATTATCCATCTACTTTCTGGCACTCAATTTCGTGCCTTGTAGCGATGCCAGCAGTGTTGATGAAGGCACACAGGTCGTTTCTGTAATGGATTTCGATGGCGAACACGGACAAGACTGTGAACTGTGTTCCCCATTCTGCCAGTGCCAATGCTGTCATTCACATACCATCGATTTCCGTTTGGCTATTTTTGAACCCATCGAGCCTATCGTTTCGCTAGAAAATTTTATCCACTTCGATAGTTTGGGCAAGGATATTTCACTTTCCCTTTTACAGCCACCTCGGGCATAATCCAGTTTTCATAGGATAGCTATATCCTGTTTTGACGTGTCCATCTATTGGATTCGTCAACATTGTGCATTGCTTTTTATTCAATGTGCTCAACAAGAATTTCAACTGAATTAACATCCTTATCTATGATTAACAAAATCATTGATTTTTCAATCAATAACAAATTTATAATCGGTCTGTTTACATTGACTCTTATAGGTGTCGGTATCTGGTCAATGGCAACGGTAAATCTTGGGTCTGTGCCAGATATTACCAATAATCAAGTGCAAGTCATCACACAATCGCCCAATTTGGGAACGGAAGATATTGAACAGTTCGTAACCTATCCCGTAGAACTATCTATGGGTAATTTACCAGGCGTTACAGAAATAAGATCTATCTCACGCTTTGGCCTTTCCGTAGTTACTATCGTTTTTGAAGACGATATGGGAACCTATCTTCCTCGACAGCTGGTACAGGAAAAACTAAACGAACTGGGCGAATCTATCCCTGAAAAATTTGGAAGTCCATCTATGGGTCCCATCTCTACTGGTTTAGGTCAGATCTATGAATACACTATAAAGCCAGAGGAGGGTTTTGAAAACAAGTATTCGCCTATGGAACTGCGCACCGTGCAAGATTGGGTTATCAAACGACAACTCACATTACTGGAAGGCGTGGTAGAGGTCAACTCTTATGGAGGCAGTATTAAACAGTATGAGGTCGCTGTCAACCCAGATAAGTTGAATAGTTTGGGTATTAGTATTTCACAAGTGTATGAGGCTCTCGCTCGGAACAATGTGAATACAGGCGGTGCTTACATAGAAAAAAATAAAATGTCAAATTTCATAAGAGGTGAAGGTCTTATTCGCTCTTTGGAAGACATTAAAGATATTTCGATTATTAACGAGGGCAACATTCCCGTAACTATTGGAGATGTTGCAACACGCGTCCATTTTGGGAATCAGGTACGTTATGGTGCTTTTACGCAAGACGGTAAGGAAGCCGTGGGAGGAATAATAATGATGCTAAAAGGTTCAAACCCTAATGCGGTTATTCAAAATGTTAAGAATCGTATGGCAGAAATTGAAAAATCCCTGCCAGAAGGTCTCACTATCGCCCCTATCATTGATCGTAGTGAGCTAATTGCCAGAACGACCGATACCGTTAAAACCAATTTACTGGAAGGTGCCCTAATCGTGATATTTGCCCTTGTTTTATTGTTGGGTAGTTTAAGAGGTGGCATCATAACGGCCACGACCATACCGTTGTCCTTGCTTTTTGCCTTTATCTTAATGAAGCAATTTAATGTATGGGCAAACTTAATGAGCTTGGGAGCTATAGACTTTGGGATTATTATAGATGGTGCCGTGATTATTATAGAAGGAACGGTGTATGAGATCCAAAAACGGATTAGGTCTGGAAAGCTAAAATTCAATCAAGGCGTAATGGATAAAGTAGCCTATGATGCCGGAACCACGATGATGGGTTCTGCTTTTTTCGGGCAGATCATTATACTTATAGTTTTTACACCTATACTTTTCCTTACAGGTGTAGAGGGTAAAATGTTCAAACCGATGGCATACACCTTTGGTTTTGCTATGATAGGTGCAATTATTCTGTGTCTTACGTATGTCCCAATGATGTCTGCGCTTTTTATGAAACCAGTTCAAAACACCAAAAGCTGGTTTGGCAAATTTGAGCGTTGGCTTGAAAAGATAAGTGATAAAATTATTGGTGCTATACATAATGCTTATAAGCCATTATTAAAAGGCGCACTACGGCTTAAGCTTATCGTGTTATCATCTGCTGCTGTTCTGCTTATTATTGCTGGATTTATATTTTCTAATATGGGTGGAGAATTTGTGCCGCAGCTCGATGAAGGAGATATAGCAATGCAGGCGTTTATAAGACCAGGAAGCTCGCTCACAGAATCCATTGAAGTTTCAAAGAAAATAGAAACTATCCTATTAGAAAATTTTCCTGAAATTAAAACGGTAACAGCACGTATGGGTGTGGCAGATATACCTACAGATCCTATGCCTATGGATATTGCAGATATGTATATCATCCTTAATAAGGATATGGACGAGTGGACAACTGCTTCTACTAAAGAAGGTTTGATTGAAGCCATAAGGGATAAACTGGATGATGAACTCGTCGGGGTTAATTTATCATTTACCCAACCGGTCGAATTAAGATTTAATGAGCTTTTAGAAGGCGTAAGAGAGGATATTGCAGTAAAGCTATATGGCGAAGATTTAGAGGTGTTATCAGACAAGGTTCAGGAAATGGCAGCTATTATAAAGACCGTTCCTGGCGCGGGCGATGTGAGTGCAGAACGTACAGCTGGACTACCACAAATGACCGTAAAGTTCAGACGAGATAAAATGGCGCAATATGGACTGGATATTCAAAAAGTAAATGATTACATAAGTACTGCTTTTGCAGGTGGTACCGCTGGCGTCATTTTTGAAGGCGAGAAACGATTTGATCTGGTGGTACGATTTGATGAAAGCCATAGAAAAAGTATTGATGACCTGCGCACGATGTACATCGATCTTAAGGATGGAAGCCAGGTACCCATTATTGAAATAGCAGAGATTGAATACGTGCCTGGACCTATGCAAATCTCACGTGACAATACGTATAGAAGAACCTATGTAGGTGTAAATGCACGAGGCAGAGATGTGGAGTCTGTTGTAAAAGATATACAACAAAAGTTAGATGAAGAACTGGACTTGCCATCAGGATATTATATTACCTATGGTGGAGAGTTTGAAAACCTACAAAGCGCTAAGGATCGTTTAACAATTGTTGTGCCCATCGCCCTGTTCTTGATATTTGTACTGTTATACTTTGCCTTAAAATCCTTTTCACAATCGCTAATGATTTACATCGCGATTCCCTTGGCGGCCATTGGTGGTGTGTTTGCTTTATGGCTTCGAGATATGCCATTTAGTATTTCGGCAGGTGTAGGATTTATTGTGCTATTTGGTGTCGCAGTTCTTAACGGGCTGGTACTTATTAACCGATTTAATTCTTTAAAGGAAGAAGGTGTTACAAGCATAAAGGATAGAATATTTCAAGGGACTAAAGAACGTATTCGCCCCATTATGCTCACGGCTACCACAGATATTTTTGGGTTTTTACCTATGGCATTTTCCACATCAGCCGGTGCAGAGGTGCAACAACCGCTCGCTACGGTAGTTATTGGTGGGATGCTTACGGCCACCCTACTCACGTTGATAGTACTTCCTGTACTCTATATCTTTATAGAAAAGCGACGTGAGCGCAAAGACCAGAACAAGATTGGTTCGTTTAATCCGCAAGCATTGACCACGATTTTAATACTTGGTTTTATGTTAGGTGGTACCGCTTTGGCGAAAGCGCAACAAACACAAGCACCTGTGCCAGACCTCATTGTTCAGGATAGCATTACACCCATTACCTTATCTCGGGCTGTAGAAATTGCCAAAGAGAATTATCCAGCACTCAAGACGAGCCAACTCGAAATAGAAAGACAGAGCGCACTCACGGGCAATGCCTATGACTTCGGTAATACTAAAGTATTTACAGGTGGCGAAGAAGTGGCAGATGGTCAGGGCATTTATACCTTGATAGGTATCGGGCAACAAAATATTGATCTATTGGGAATAGGTGCCAAAAAACGCTTGCAACAACAACGCATCCAGTTAGCCGAAACAGCTTTTGACCTATCTGAAATCCAGATAGAACTGGAAGTCAAAAAAGCCTGGTCAGAAGCTTTTCAGGCAAAGAAGAAATTTGTTCTTTATCGAGAACTGGACAGCATTTATGGTCAATTTGCACAATCTGTAGAACTCAATTTTGAAGTCGAAGCCATTTCGAGACTGGAATATGCTGCTGCGCGCAATCAAGCGTTACAGATAACCAACAGGTTTCAGCAGGCAGAAACAGATTATTTAATCGCATTACAAAAACTCAATCTTTGGTTGACACCAGATACGATGTACACCGTAGCTGATGAATTTGAAGCTACCGAAATTTCGGTGTTAGAGACTGATGATACATTGGATGAACATCCCGAGTTATCGCTTTCGCGAAAGCGTATAGACGAAGCACAAGCAAGCTATGATGCAGCAAGGGCAAGCTTACTGCCCCAGTTTAATCTGCAAGGTGGCCTGCAACGTGTAAATGGCGATAGTGGTTTCTACACCTATCAGGCAGGGATTTCCATACCGCTGTTTTCTGGCCCAGACCGCAGCCGCGCAAAAGCTGCTAAACTGGATGCACAGATTGCAGAAACCAATGCCGCATTCAAACAACGCGAGCTGCAATCCCAATATACACAAGCACAGCAAAATTATACACGATGGCGAGATACTTGGTTTTTCTATAAAACCGAAGCTCTGCCACTTGCCATAGACCAGCGCAAAGGCGCATTGCTCGCCTACAAAGAAGGTGCGCTTGATTATGCAGCATTCACGCAAATTATACGTGATGCCATACAGACCGAAATGGATGCGCTGGACGCACTCGATAATTATTTAGAAGCCTTGTTTAAACTACAATATTTCCAAAACTAAAAAAAGATGAAAAAATTAAAATATATACCGATTACCACAATGCTTATGGCATTGACATTATTCAGCTGTGGCGAGTCAAAAACTGAAGATGGCCACGATGAAGCCACCCATTCTGAAACAGAAGAAAATCACTCTGAAGGGGAAGATGAAGAAGATAATATGGAAGGCGAAACTAAGGAAGTAATGCTCACGGCACAGCAGTTTGAAGCCTTACAGATGGAAATTGACACGCTCTCACAACGTTATATGAGCGGTTATGTAGAAGCAAATGGCACGCTGGAAGTACCACCCCAAAACGAAGCATCCATTACCGCCATAACAGGAGCAAATGTGGCATCCATAGAAGTAATAGAAGGTGATGAAGTGAAAAAAAATCAAGCGGTTGCCTATCTCTCACATCCCAGCATCATACAGATACAGAGCGATTACTTAAATGCACACAGCAACAGTCGGTTTTTAAAACAAGAATACGAACGTCAAAAAAGGCTTTATGAAGCTGGTGTGGCATCTGGTATGAATTTCCAAAAGGCAACGGCAGACTATCAGTCATCTACCGCAATGGTAAACGGGCTGGAAGCACAATTGCGACAGTACAACATCAATGTGAATGGCGTGCGCAATGGCACTATCTACCAGCGTGTTGCATTGCGCAGTCCCATTGCAGGGGTTGTAGAAAAAGTTTTTATAAAAACTGGACAATATGTGGAGCCACAGACCAACCTAATGGAAATAGTAGATACAGACCACGTACACGCAGATTTAATGGTTTTCGAAAAAGATGTTGATAGGGTAAAGAAAGGTCAACAAGTACGATTTAGCGTTCAATCAAGACCAGGAACGGAACTCGTTGCCGAAATTTATTCAGTAGGAAAAACCTTCGAGCAAGATCCTAAAGCGGTGCACGTACACGCAGAAATTGAGAACAAAGGTGGTGGTCTTATCTCAGGAATGTACATTAAAGGTAGGATTGAAGTTGATAACGATGAAACCGCTGAAACCGCATTACCAGAAAGTGCCATTATTACAGAAGGTGGTAGGGATTATGTGTTTAAAGCGCAAAGGGAAGGCAACACTTGGAGTTTTATACCAGTAGAAGTCACTACGGGCGAGAAGGATGGTGACTGGATAGCCATACGTTTTTTTGAAACCCCAGACCCAAATACTCATTTTGCCTTTAATAATGCCTATTACCTTATGGGAGAGATGAAAAAAGGGGAACTTGGTGACGATGATTAAAATGGAATGAAAGAAAAAAGAAAGAAAAACTTAAAAGTAGCAAGAACCTTACAGATTTGGAACGTCATCTACGATGTTATTGAAGTTGCGGTCTCGCTTATTGCTGGATTTACAGCAAATAGTTCGGCTCTGATAGGTTGGGGATTGGACAGCACGATTGAAGTGGTTAGTGCGGGAACATTAGGCTGGCGACTACACGGCGAGATTAAAGGTATCGATGAAGAAAAAGTAAAACGAAGACAAAAAATCACGTTAAACGTAATTGCAGTTTCCTTTACGCTCATCTGTATTTTCATTTCCTACGATTCCATTACAAAGCTTATAAATAAAGAAACCGCAAACTGGAGCACGATGGGACTGATTATATTATTGGTTTCCCTGGTTGTAAATCCTATCCTGATCTATTTCAAAAGAAAGTATGGAAAGAAATTAGACAGTCCAGCCTTGCTGGCTGATGCTAAAGACACCTTTATTTGCTTATACCAAACCGTGGTCGTACTTATAGGATTGCTATTGGTCAACTGGTTAGGCTGGTGGTGGGCAGATCCTGTGGCGGCATTACTTATCGTTCCGTACGCTGCAAAAGAAGGCTATGAAGCCTACAATAAAGCTAAAAATATCAATTATAACACCGCACAAAATGACTGAAATTGAAAAAACATTAAATGACCATAACGTGCGTCCCACCGCAATGCGCATCTTGATTTATAAGTATATGGCCGATAGGGATGCCGCCATCGCCCTGACTGATATTGAGAATGCTTTCGCAAAAGCGGATAGAACCACATTGTACCGAACCCTAAAAACGTTTGAAGAAAAAAACGTGGTGCATCACATAGATGACGGAACTGGAATCTCTAAATACGCACTTTGTGAAGAAGGCTGTAATTGTGAAATAGAACAGGATTTGCATTTACATTTTCATTGCACTAACTGTGACGAAACAGTTTGTTTAACGGAACTAAAAATCCCGCATATCAATTTGCCAGATGGATATTTGGCAGAGGATGTTAATCTCGTGGTTACGGGAATATGCGAAAAATGCAGCAGTAATTTACTTTAATAAACAAACGAACAAATTAGATTGATTTTGAAAAAAAGCACTTTTATAATAACTAAAATGGACTGCCCTTCAGAAGAGCAGATGATTCGGATGAAGTTAGAGTCTTATGCTCAAGTAAAACACTTGGATTTTGATATTCCAAACAGAAAATTGGAAGTATATCACGTGGACGACGTCAAGGCGATAAAAACGTCTATAGCCAGCTTAAAACTTGGGGATTCCTTAGAAGGAACCACAGAAGCCGAACCACCCGTAATGGAAGACCAATCCAAACAAAAAAGAATCCTATGGTGGGTCTTGGGCATCAACTTTGGCTTTTTCGTTATCGAAATGACCACCGGTTGGATTTCTTCTTCGATGGGTCTTGTGGCAGACTCATTAGATATGCTGGCAGATTCCATCGTATATGCATTAAGCCTATTTGCGGTAGGCGGTGCCATTTCAAGAAAAAAGAAGGTTGCGAAATACAGCGGATACTTTCAGATGGCATTGGCAACACTTGGGTTTGCAGAGGTCTTGAGAAGGTTTTTTAGCAATACCGAAACACCCTTGTTTCAATGGATGATTATCGTTTCAATTTTCGCATTGGCAGGTAATTTGATATCGCTCTGGCTCATCAACAAGGCAAAGAGTCAAGAGGCTCATATGCAGGCAAGTGCCATTTTTACATCCAATGATATTATTGTTAATGGTGGTGTTATAGTAGCTGGGGTGCTGGTTTATTTTCTGAATAGTAAATGGCCCGATTTAGTGATTGGCGGCATCGTTTTCACTTTTGTAATGCGCGGTGCATTGAGAATATTGAAATTATCGAAGTAGTTTTTAAAATGATATCAAACTTGATTAGAACATATGAAAAAGAAAAAAATAAACTTACGTGACTTAGAACCAAAAAAACAACAAGGCGAGCACAGTCACGACGATGGCCATAACCATAGCAGCCCTGAAGAAATTTCAAATTTCAGAACCTATCTACCGGCTATTTTCAGCTTCGTAATGTTGATAGCCGGAATTGCTATTGATTACTTTGATGCGTTTCCTTTCTTCAAAGGATGGATTCGCGTAGTATGGTACACGGTAGCCTATATCCCTGTGGGATTCCCTGTAATAAAGGAAGGCTGGGAAAGTATTAAAAAGGGGGATTTCTTTACTGAATTCTTCTTAATGTCCATTGCAACCCTCGGTGCTTTTGCCATAGGCGAATACCCTGAAGGTGTAGCCGTTATGCTATTTTATGCCGTGGGCGAACTCTTCCAAAATGCGGCCGTTAACCGTGCTAAGGGAAATATAAAAGCCTTACTCGATGTAAGACCCAATGAGGCTTTGGTTTATCGTGATGATGATTTTGTTTCAGTAAATCCCGAGACTGTTGAGATTGGCGAAAAGATACAGGTGCGTGTAGGCGAAAAAGTTCCGCTTGATGGCATTCTGCTTTCTGAAAAGGGTTCTTTTAATACTGCTGCCTTGACAGGCGAAAGCAAACCTGATACTATTGCTAAAGGTGATACTGTTTTTGCAGGAAGCATAAATCTTGATGGCGTAATCGAGATTGAAACCACAAAAGAATTTAAAGACAGTTCCATTGCACGAATTTTGGATATGGTGCAGAATGCAACCGCCAGAAAATCAAAGACCGAATTGTTCATTAGAAAATTTGCACGGATTTATACACCAATCGTGGTATTCCTCGCTATCGGACTTACTTTTCTGCCTTACTTTTTTATAGATGATTATGTATTTAGGGATTGGCTCTATCGAGCATTGATATTCCTCGTAATTTCCTGCCCTTGTGCGCTGGTCATTTCCATTCCTCTGGGCTATTTTGGCGGATTGGGTGCGGCATCGCGAAACGGTATTCTATTCAAGGGTGCATCCTTTTTGGATGCAATGACCCAAGTAAACACGGTCGTAATGGACAAAACAGGAACCGTTACCAAAGGCGTTTTTAAAATCAAGGAAATCAATTCCATCACATTTGAGGAAGCCGAATTTATGAAATACCTGATGGCGATGGAAGAACAATCTACTCATCCCATCGCAAAAGCAATTCTCGAATACAAAGCGGACGGGTCAGATTATGAAGCGACAGATGTATCGGAAGTTGCCGGAAAGGGATTGAAAGGAAAGGTCAACGGGAAAACGGTATTGGTAGGTAACAAAGCCTTGATGACCTCAAACAGCATAGAAGTCCCTTCGGAAACAGATGGTATTGTAGAATCAATCGTTATGGTGTCCATAGATGGAACATTTGCAGGTTATGTTACCATTGCAGATGAATTAAAGGATGATGCGCACCAAGCCATTAAACAAATTAGGGATGCAGGAATTTCCAAAATTATAATGCTATCGGGTGACAAAGACTCAATTACACAACAGGTTGCAAAAGAGTTGAAAATCGATTGGGCAAAAGGCGGACTGTTGCCTGAAGATAAACTCAATGAGGTTGAAGAGCTCAAAAAGCAACCCGAAACCAAAGTAGCATTTATTGGCGATGGTATTAACGATGCACCCGTTTTGGCAGCAAGTGGTGTAGGTATTGCAATGGGTGGTTTGGGTAGCGACGTTGCTATAGAAACAGCCGATGTTATCATACAGACCGACCAACCCAGTAAGATTGCAAGAGCGATTAAAATTGGTCGTTCAACGCGACGAATTGTCTGGCAAAATATTGCGCTTGCATTTGGTGTCAAGGTCATAGTCCTCATTCTCGGTGCAGGTGGATTAGCGACAATGTGGGAAGCTGTTTTTGCTGATGTGGGTGTGGCGTTTTTGGCTATATTGAATGCGATACGATTGCAGAAGATGGAATGGAATTAGTACATTCATGAAAATTCATTATTTCATGTATGGCTAAAAACGAACCCATCAAGCAACAATACATACCACGGTCTTACCTGAAAAATTTTGGTGTTGAAGGTAATAACGGCAACTATTTTGTTGATGCTTACAGATTGGAAGATGATTTGCTTCTTGAACAGATTAGTACAAAAAGTATTTGCTTTCAGAAAAATCTTTATACGATTCCGAATGCCGAGATTGATAGGAAATACGATTTGGAATATCATTATGCCGAACACGTCGATTCTGAATTCCCTAAGATTTATAAACTACTTGTCGATGAAAATGTGAAGATATTGACCTCTGAGCAAAAAAGGCAAGTACTATACGTCTGCCTATCCCTTTATTTTAGAACCCCGAGGTTTCTTAATCATCAGAACGCATTTACCGACCAAATTTTAGATAGAATGTTATTGTACGCCGACGAAAACGGCGATGTGAAATTTACATTTGAAGAAGAAAAGCACGAATTCAATATTAAGGATATTGGTAAAGTTAGACACGAATTTAAAGAGCGTAACAGGATTAAATTCTTGGTTCAACATTTGGAAAAATGGAAAGAATTTGTGGATTTCAAATATGATTGTACTATAAATGTCCACCGAATCAATGATGAGGATGCACCATTAATTACTTGCGATAATCCGGTATCAATACGCGGCGTAAAATCAACTCGATTTGAAGGCCTTTTTAATCCTGACTCAGTAATAACTTTGCCTTTAGATACCAAATACTACTTAGAAATCTTTCCAAACAGTATTGCTGATGGTCAAACCAGAATTAATAGGATGGTTCACGATAGGGACTATGTTTTTACTACAAATGGAATCGTTCAGATTAATGCTGAGAAATTGATAATTGGAAAACCGGGTACGATAGAACGACATTTTGAAATTCAATCGAGTTACGAGGATTCTGAAAATGGGGAACAATTTGTTGAAAAGGCAAAGTACAAGTTAGAGCAACTTCAGAAATTTACCGAACTTTTTGAAAAAAAGGGATTAACTTCAAAAGAAACCGTTGGTCAACTGAGAAAAATGCTAAGTCATGAATATTTCAAAGATGAAGACCAACTTATTCAAATGAAAAGGCTACTTATTGCTGCCGGACATTGGAATCAGAATCCGAAATAGAAATATCATAGTCCCCTATTTTTTTCACTGGTGCTACAAAAACTCGGTAGGCATTCGTCTATAAAAACTAAAACAAAGAACCAATCCAACTTCCTAAATAATATGTCTACAGTTTTAGTATATAAGTATTTGCTTAAATAATGATATATTTGTAGACGCGTTAAGTTAAAATTGATGAGCTTGGAAATAACCTGTACCCGGAATGAAGCCGACCATAAACAAATATCACGGTGCAAGAGGACAATAGAAAATTCTTCCGATAGTTTTAAGGCCATGAGCAAAATTTTGGCCCTTGCCGGAAGTGAGGTACGACTGAAAATCCTATTTCTTTTGAACATAGAAAATGAATTGTGTCCTTGCGATATTGCTGACATTCTTGAAATGAGTGTCCCCGCGGTATCCCAACATATCCGTAAAATGAAGGATGCAGGAATTATCACATCGAGACGTGAAGGTCAAACATTATATTATTCGTTGGTAAAGAGTGAGGATAATGTTTTAAATGGAATTTTCAGTTCAATTTCGATAAGAAAGAAAACAGCTTAGAAAGTTTAAATTATGGCATCGAATAATACTTCAAACACCGCGGCCTATACCAGTATTTTTACCGCAGTTGCAGCATCAATATGCTGTATTACCCCTGTCTTGGCACTGATTGCTGGAACAAGCGGCATTGCATCTACCTTTTCCTGGGTCGAGCCGTTTAGACCCTATTTTATCGGCTTGACCATTATTGTTTTGGTATTTGCATGGTATCAGAAATTACGGCCAAAAACAAAGGAAGAAATAGATTGTGCCTGTGACGATGATGCGAAACCTACATTTTGGCAATCCAAACAATTTTTGTTCATCGTAACCGTATTTTCGGGATTGATGCTGGCCTTCCCGTACTATTCCAACTTATTTTATGCACAGCCCACAAAGGACATCGTCTATGTCTCTCAATCCAATATCGAAAAGCACACGTTTTATGTTGAGGGAATGACTTGTGTGGGTTGTGAGGCACACGTAGAAAGTGAAGTCAATAAGTTGGATGGAATTATTTCGGTAAAAACCAGCTACGAAAATGCCAACACCATAGTGGAATTTGACAAGACCAAAACCGATTTGCCCGCAATCAAAAAAGCCATAAACAGTACAGCTTATAAAGTAGTCAAATAATGAGACCTCAGTTAATATCAACAATTACTTGCCCAAATTGCGGGCTTGAAAAAGAAGAGGAAATGCCAACAACGGCCTGTCAATTCTTTTATGAATGTGACAATTGCAAAAAAGTCCTTAAGCCAAAAGAAGGGGATTGTTGTGTCTTTTGTTCCTACGGTACTGTCGCTTGTCCACCTATTCAGAATAACGAAGATTGTTGCTGATTGATTGCCTACACAGTTCTCTAGTAAAAGAAAACTTTTTCGGTGCATTTAAAAACAGTTCATTTTAACGGCCCTTTTTTTGAACTTCTTTTCTATTTCAAAAATTCTGTTGTCATTCGGTCACATTTGTGGTCTCTTTTATTTGTTTCGTTAATTGACCTTTTATGGGACTTAGATTCATAAATCTAATACTGAAGCTAACGCATGTAATAAATGTGATACTTTTTCAAAAAATTATGCTATAAAGGATTAAAAAGCATAGAAATAGCCCAATTTGAATCAAATAATACCGAGCTTAATTTAAAACCAGTTTTGCGTGCAAATTGCGTGCAAATGAAAAAAGCTCCAAAAGTTAAAAACTCTTGAAGCCTTACTGTTACTGTGGAGAATACCGGATTCGAACCGGTGACCTCTTGCCTGCCAGGCAAGCGCTCTAGCCAACTGAGCTAATCCCCCAAAGAGAGCGCAAAGGAAATACTTTTTTCCGAAACTATCAAAAATAGTGCGCCTGCTTAGTCTTTTTTAACGCTGAGCACCAATACGGGGATGGGTACAAAGAACTCGGACTTTCTAATGGTGTTCTTTTCCCACAGTTTTTTAAAGAACCCGCGTTTTCTTCGGAACACGCAGAGCATATCAGGGTGTTCGTTCCTAAAATGCTCCGTTACCCCCAGATAGGTGGTGGCGTTTTCGGTAATGGTCAACTGTTTGCTCAGGTCCATAAGGGCGGTGTTCACCTTAAGGTCGTCCTCTGAATACCCGGGGCGTTTTACCAACAAAAGGCTCACCTCTGCCCTGAATTTGTTCTTTATGGTCACCAAGGGACTCAAAATGCTGCTCCGTTTCAAGATCCCGGACCCAAAGGCCGTCAACACCTTTTTGATGGGCTTGAACTCCGTACCCTTGGGAACGATCAAAGTGGGGATATCGGTCTGTTTAATGATTCTCCCCGAAGTGTTCCCCAGGTAAAGCTCCTCCATAATGTCGTTGCTCCTTGGTGCTATAATGATCAGGTCTATACCCAATTCCTTGTTTATGCTGTTCAGGCCATCCACAATATCACCATTGTACGTGGCCATTTTGATTTCCACACCTTTGGTGTCCACTTGGTCAATGACTTCCTTTAAATGCTCCTTTCCACTTTTTGAAACCTTCTCTTCCACATTGGCCAAGCTCCCGATCCCAGTAGCCACGTGAAACACATCCATGACAAAAATCTTGGCACCAAAGTTCGATGCAAAGTCTACGGCATACTGCAAGGTTTGTGAAGAATCCGGTGATGTTCCAATGGGTACAAGAATGTTGTTCATTATTTGGCTGTTATGATTTAACCCTAAATTTACAATTAAATTGAAATGAATCCATGATACGGCACGCAAAGATATCTGAAATTGACCATATCCTGACCATTACCAAGGCCTGCGCCCTGAAAATGCAGTCCAACGGTATTTTTCAATGGAACGAGAACTATCCCAACAAGGCTGCTTTTATCAATGACCTTGACCGAAACGAACTCTACGTGAAGGAGCACGAAGGCTCCGTTGTGGGGGCCATTGTGGTTTCCACCTTCATGGATGAGGAGTATGTGCCCATAGAATGGCTCACCCCAAATGGCAACAGTACCTACATCCACAGACTTTGCGTGGACCCGGCCTGTCAGGGCAAGGGTTTTGCCCAAGAACTTATGGATTTTGCCGAGGAAAATTCCAAAGCACAGGGCTTTGCATCGGTGCGGTTGGATACGTTCTCGCAAAACAAACGGAACCAGCGTTTTTATGAGCAACGGGGGTATCAAAAGCTGGGCGATATCTTCTTTCCCAAACAAAGTGGGCATCCTTTTCATTGTTATGAATTAGTGCTGTAACTTGCAGCGTCTTGAGCACGCAGATCAATTTTAAAAACATCAACCAACTGGCAGTTCCCGCCACCATTTCGGGCATTGCGGAACCCATTCTTTCTATAACGGATACCGCCATTGTGGGCAATATCCCCGTGGATGGTTTGGAGTCGCTGGCCGCGGCCGGGATTGTGGGGTCATTTTTGTCCATGCTCATCTGGGTGCTGGGCCAAACGCGAAGCTCCATTTCCGCGATCATCTCCCAATATCTGGGTGCCGGCAAATTGGAAGAGGTGAAACATCTGCCCGCACAGGCCATCTTTTTCAACATTTTGTTGAGCATCGTAGTGCTCTTGTCCACCGTCTTTATCATTGAGGATATTTTTAGCCTTTTCAATGCCACCGGAAAAATTTTGCAGTATTGCATTTCTTACTATTCCATTAGGGTCTGGGGCTTTCCGCTTACGCTGTTCACCTTTGCCATTTTTGGAATTTTTAGGGGGTTGCAGAACACTTTTTACCCCATGGTGATCGCCTTGATCGGTGCCGTGCTCAACATTGGTCTCGATTTTTTGTTGGTCTATGGAGTGGACGGCTACATCCCCGCCCTCTATCTGGATGGGGCTGCTTGGGCCAGTTTGATATCACAGGCCATCATGGCCCTGATCGCGTTTGTCCTTTTGCTGAAAAAGACCGACATCAGCCTTAGATTGGTACTGCCGCTGAACAAGGAACTCACCCGATTGGTGTTCATGAGCCTGAACCTTTTTGTGCGGGCCTTGGCACTGAATGCCGCATTGATCATTGCGGTTAGGGAGGCAACCGCTCTTGGCGACAAATACATTGGAGCACATACCATTGCGATAAACCTGTGGCTCTTCGCCGCCTTTTTTATTGATGGATATGGCGCCGCCGGAAACAGTATGGGCGGAAAATTGTTGGGAGCCAAGAACTACAATGGTTTGTGGCAACTCGCCAAGAAAATTATTTTCTATGGATTGACGGTAAGTGTAGTTCTTATGCTGATAGGCTTTGTGTTCTACAGGCCTATTGGGCACCTTTTTTCCAACGAGACCGTGGTCTTGGAAACCTTTTATGGTATTTTTTACATCGTTATCCTAGGGCTGCCCATGAATACCTTGGCCTTTGTTTTTGATGGTCTTTTTAAAGGTCTGGGTGAAATGAAATATTTGCGGAACGTGCTGCTCTCGGCCACCTTTTTGGGCTTTATTCCGGCGCTATATCTTGGAAAATACCTCGGGTGGGGATTCCATGCTATTTGGATCGCCTTTGTGGTATGGATGATGATCAGAGGATTTGCCTTGGTCTGGAAATTCAGGCAAAAGTTCAGGCCCTTGGTACAAAACGTTTAATTTAGTGATTGAAAAGTTCAAGAACCAAGAACCAAGAACCAAGAACCAAGAACCAAGAACCAAGAACTCATAACTCATAACTCATAACTCATAACTCATAACTAAAATAATGCCCACAGACAGACCCAACGGAAGCCTATATACCAAGATTGACAACGGTGTTGCAACGGTCGAATTTGGCCATCCTGCCAGCAACTCCTTTGTTTCTGAACTTTTAGAGCGATTGACCAAGGAGTTTGACAAGCTTTCCGGGAATGATTCGGTTTCGTTGATTGTCCTTAAATCGGAAGGGGACCGCGCTTTCTGTGCCGGTGCTTCTTTTGACGAACTGGTGGCCATTTCCAATTTGGATGAGGGTAAGGCTTTTTTCAGTGGCTTTGCCAACGTGATCAATGCCATGCGCAAATGTCCCAAACCCATCATCGGAAGGGTGCAAGGAAAAACAGTTGGCGGGGGAGTAGGATTGGCCGCAGCCTGCGACTATGTGTATGCCACGGTCGATGCCGCCATTAAATTATCGGAGATTTCCATCGGTATCGGGCCCTTTGTGATTGCCCCGGCCGTGGAACGAAAAATGGGAAAGGCGGCCTTGGCCGAACTCAGTTTTAACCCCACCGAATGGAAAAATGCCTATTGGGCCAAGGAAAAAGGACTCTTTGCCAAGGTGTTCGACTCCATTTCGGAAATGGACAAAGAGTTGGACTTCGATATCCAGAAATTGGCGACCTATAATCCCAGCGCTTTGGCCGAAATGAAACGCATACTTTGGGAAGGAACCGGACATTGGGACGACTTATTGGCTAAACGTGCCGAAATTTCAGGAAAATTGGCCCTTTCCCCAGATACCAAAACAGCTTTGGAAAAATTTAAAAAATAAAATGATATGAATGATTTGGTTTTCCCCCTACTTGCCCTTTTTGTGATTGTGGTATATGTAGTCAACAGAATACGAAGCAACCGACGTTTTAAAAAATAAATGAAGGATATTACCCTTGCCAAAGGCAAAAAAGTCTATTTCGCCAGCGACAACCACCTTGGGGCACCCACCCGAAAGGACAGCCTGCCCCGGGAAAAAAAGTTTGTGGCTTGGTTGGATTCCATAAAGGAAGATGCGGCGGCTATTTTTTTAATGGGTGACCTTTTTGACTTTTGGTTTGAGTATAAAACCGTTGTTCCCAAAGGGTTTACCCGAACGCTTGGGAAACTCGCCGAACTCTCCGACATGGGCATCCAAATCACCTATTTTGTAGGCAACCATGATCTTTGGATGAATGGCTATTTTGAGGAAGAACTCAATATTCCTGTCTATCACAAACCACAACAATACCTCATTAATAACACTTCATTCTTTATTGGCCATGGGGATGGTCTTGGCCCTCATGACAAAGGGTTCAAACGGATGAAAAAAGTGTTTACCAATCCGATTGCCAAATGGTTCTTCAAATGGTTGCACCCTGATTTGGGCGTTCGTTTGGGGCAGCACCTTTCCGTGAACAACAAGGTGATTTCCGGTGATGCCGATGCCACTTTTTTGGGTGAGGACAAGGAATGGCTCATTCTGTATGCCAAACGGAAATTGGAACAGCAACACTATGATCATTTCATTTTTGGACATAGGCACCTTCCCATGGAAATCAAGCTTAATGAAAAATCGACTTACACCAATCTAGGGGATTGGATTTCGTATTTTACTTATGCTGTTTTTGATGGGGAAAAACTCACCTTGGAAAAGTTGGAAGGCTAGTCCTTTTCATGCTCATCAATGTCTTTTTGAAGGTCCAGTCTTCTAAAAGTAGGGGAAACTATGGCCGTGGTTCCTGCCGTCAATAAGGTCATGCAACCTCCAAACACTACCGCGGTCACGGTACCCAACAATTTGGCGGCCAAGCCACTTTCAAAAGCTCCCAGCTCATTGGACGATCCCACAAAAATGGAATTCACCGAAGCCACCCTGCCCCGCATATTGTCCGGAGTCTTCAATTGTAGGATGGTCTGGCGTATGATCATGGAAACTCCGTCCACAGCACCGCTCAAGAACAGCGCCACCACGGACAACCAGAAGAGTTCCGACACACCAAACACAATGATACAGACCCCAAAGGCAAAAACGGCCCACAAGAGTTTTTTCCCTGCCTGTCTATGTAACGGAAAACGTGTGGACCCCAACATGGTCAAGGATGCACCCACCGCTGGAGCGGCTCGCAAGATTCCAAAGCCTTCGGAACCTACGTGCAAAATATCCTGGGCATAGATGGGCAATAGGGCAACAGCCCCACCAAACAATACTGCAATCATATCCAAGGTCAAGGCCCCAAAAATGGCCTTATTCCCAAAGACAAATTTGAGTCCGTCCTTTAAGCTCTGCATCACAGGCTCTCCAATTTTTGGGTTGAGGATGGGTTTCTTTGGGATTTGAAACAGGAACAAAAGTGCTATCAGGGAAAACATAAAAATGACACACATGGACCAATGCACCCCAATCCAACTGATGGAAAATCCGGCCAAAGCAGGCCCCAAAACGGAGGCCAACTGCCAAGTGGAACTGCTCCACGTAGCGGCATTGGGATAGATTTTCTTGGGAACAATCAACGCAATCAGTGAAAAAATAGTGGGGCCCAAAAACGACCGTACCAATCCACCCATAAACACCAAAGCATAAATGGAATAAAGAATCTGCTTGGACGACCAAGAATCCTCAAGACCGGGCCAACTCAATAGAAACAGGCCCAGACTGATTACGGAAAAACCGATGATGCAGGTCACTAAAAGGTTTCGCTTTTCCCGCTGATCCACCACATGACCCGCAAACAAGGCCATGCCCACGGCGGGTATCACTTCCATCAACCCAATAATCCCCAAAGAAAGGGGGTCTTTGGTCAAGGAATACACTTGCCATTCAATAACGATAAACTGCATGGACCAAGCAAAGACCATGGCAAATCTGACCAGCAAAAATATGTTGAACTCCTTATAACGAAGCGCAGCGTAGGGATCCATAAATGTCTAGCGAATGTCTCTTAGTTTCAATTGAATGCTCACCGTTCCGTTCCATTCATTTTCATCCAGCGAAAATACGGCATCAAAAGGTTTTTTATCCTTGATTTGATTCAATTTATTTCCAAGGTTGAAGCCTATGGCTCCAATGGGAGGTGAGTCGTTTTGGGTCAAAGAAGCTTTCAAATGTTTTTCATCTTCGCCCACCCCTCTTGCATAACCACTATCCTGCAAACCTTCGGCCATAAAAATGGGTGTCATGTTCCCTGGGCCAAAAGGGGCAAATTGTTTTAAGATTCGCATCAGTTTTGGCGTGATTTGATGTATTGAAATTTTGGCATCTATAGAAATTTCAGGCTGCATTAGCTTAGGGTCGATGGTTTCTGAAACTACTTTCTCAAACTGCTTTTTGAAGGTGTCGTATTGCTCTTCCGAAAGGGTAAGTCCAGCTGCGTACATATGTCCTCCAAATTGCTCCAAACAATCGGAACAACCTTCTAAGGCGTTGTAAATGTCAAACCCTTTCACGGATCGGGCGGAAGCCGCCAATTTCTCCCCACTCTTGGTAAAGACCAATGTGGGGCGGTAATAGGTTTCGGTAAGTCTGGATGCCACAATACCTATGACACCCTTGTGCCAGTTCTCATTATAGACCACAGAAGTGAACTTGTCCTCCTCCTTGTTTTCCTGAATTTGCATCAGCGCTTCTTGGGTAATCTCCTGATCTAAGCTACGCCGCTCAGTATTGAACAACTCTATTTCGGAAGCAAATTGTTTCGCTTGTACAAGATTGGTTTCAGTCAATAACTCCACCGCATGCTGCCCATGTTTCATCCGACCTGCGGCGTTGATCCTCGGTGCTATGATGAACACCACATCGGTAATGGTCAAGGCTTTTTTCTTTACTTGATCAATGATGGCCATGAACCCCATTCTTGGGTTGGAGTTAATCACTTGTAAACCAAAATACGCCAACACCCTGTTTTCCCCCGTAATCTGAACTATGTCTGCTGCTATGGCAGTGGCCACCAAGTCCAAATAAGGCAACAGGTCTTTGGTAGTTTTCCCTTGCCGGGAACTCAAAGCCTGAATGAGTTTAAAGCCCACGCCGCATCCGCAAAGTTCTTTGTAAGGATAGTTGCAATTGTCCTGTTTTGGATCCAGAATGGCTATGGCATCGGGAAGTGAATTTCCGGGTCTGTGGTGATCACAGATGATAAAATCGATGCCCTTTTCCTTGGCGTACTGCACCTGTTCAATGGCTTTCACGCCACAATCCAAGGCTATTATCAATGAAATGTCATTGTCTTCGGCAAAATCGATTCCCTGCAAGGACACACCATATCCTTCCAAATACCGATCAGGGATATAGGTGGCCACATTAGGGTAACTTTCCAATAGGAAGGAGCTCATCAATGCCACGGCCGTTGTGCCGTCCACATCATAATCGCCATACACCAAAATATTCTCTTGATTGGCCATCGCCAATTCAATTCGGGCCACTGCCCTGTCCATATCCTTCATCAAAAAAGGGTCGTGCAAATGGGACAATTTCGGACGAAAAAAGTGTTTGGCCTCTTCGTAATTGGTAATTCCCCTTTGAATCAGCAAATGGGAAACCAGAGGGTCAACGTTCAGCTCTTGGGAAAGCTGTTGTATGTTTTCTTCAGTGGGTTTAGGTTTTAGGGTCCAACGCATCATCTTGGTTTTTAGGTGTCGTCAGTTCGAGTGTTTCGAGCTTGGCTCGAAATGTATCGAGAACCGATTATTGAAACTTCTTTTTGGCAAGATTGGGCAACGCATCATACTGACCGTTTATGAGGGCTTCCTTTTTGGCTTTTGACCACTTTTTTATCTGTTTTTCCTTTTGAATGGCCAATTCAATTTGTGTAAACTTAGCATAAAAAACCAATTCTACGGGTCTTCTTGAAAAAGTATAACTTGTTGAACGCTTCCCGACAATGTGTTCTTCTATTCTTTTCTCAAGATCGGAGGTTACGCCTGTATAATATGTTCCATCGGAACATTTTAGAATATAGACATACGATAATTTCATGTGATTGACACTTCTCGATACAATTCCGGCTTTGCCAGAACCACTCGAAGTGACGCTGCTTACTTCTTATGAAAAATCGTCTTAATCTCCAATTGCGCAAACCGTCTGAACATTTCCATGACCCCGCAGTATTTCTCCACGGAAAGGTCCACCGCTCTTTGGAGTTTGTCCTCTTTTAGGTTGGACCCATAAAAATGGTATTCAATGACTACGGAATCGTAATATTTAGGGTGTTCATCGGTAAGGTTGGCAATGGTCTCAATGGTAAAATCGTCCACCTCAAGTTTCATTTTTTTGATCAATGAAGCCACATCCAATCCAGAACAACCGGCCAAACCCGACAACATAAGTGCCTTGGGACGCAAGCCTGAGCCTTCCCCACCATCATCCGGTCCTGCATCTATTCTTAAATTGTGTCCTGAAGGGTTGTTGCTCTCAAAGGCCATTCCGCCCAACCATTTGGTAGTGATGTGATTTGTCATGGAGTCAAAAAATTTTGTTTCTTGTAGATGTCAAAAATACAATTTAAAATCGCATCCATGGCCCTAGTGAACCCTCTAGACCCCAATCACGACCAAGAAACCAAACAGCTTGCCGAGTTCTTTAATGAAACTCTGGGATTTTGTCCTAATTCGGTATTGACCATGCAGCACCGTCCTGCCATTTCCAAGGCGTTTATCAACCTCAACAAAGCAGTGATGGCGAATGAGGGAGGGGTAACCTCGGCACTGAAACGTATGATTGCCTGGGTGAGCAGCAATGCCACTGGGTGTAGATATTGCCAAGCCCACGCCATACGTGCTGCGGAACGCTATGGGGCCGAACAGGAACAGTTGGACAATATTTGGGAATATCGAACCCATCCTGCTTTTTCCGAAGCAGAACGGGCTGCTTTGGATTTTTCCTTGGCCGCTTCGCAGGTACCCAACGCTGTTAATGCCGAAATCAAGGGACGCTTGTACCAACATTGGAACGAAGGGGAAATTGTGGAAATGCTGGGAGTGATTTCCTTATTTGGGTATCTCAACCGATGGAACGATTCCATGGGCACCTCCATTGAGGATGGAGCCGTGGAAAGTGCCGACCAATATTTGGGCAAACATGGTTGGGAAAAGGGGAAGCATGATGGATCAAGATATTAGATGTTAGACCGCTTCGCTGTTAGATTATATTTATTTAACCCGTTTTTATGGCTCATTCGCGATGACCATAGATTTCTTGACCTGCATCAATATTTATGTTTCCATGATGTTTAACCTTTGCAGAAATCAAAAAACGAACTATTATGGTCCAATTGCTCCTTACCCCTGAAAACCACATCCAGCGATTAAACGCCATTCTTAATAAGGTTGACCAACTTCAAAATCTGGGGTTGCCTTCGTTGACAACTCCTCCGAATAGCAAATCATGGAACATTTTAGAAGTCTTGGTGCATCTCAATATAGCATATGGCCATTATCAACAAAAATTCAATCAACACATTCCCAAATTACCAGACAATAAATCTGAAAATGAGGGTTTTAGAATTAGAAGATGGCAAAAATTGGTGGTTGATAGCCAAAGGCCAAAAGAAGGTGTTCGCAAATGGAAAATGAAGACCTTAAAAAAGTTTGAACCTCTTTTGGACCGCAACCAATTAAATCACGAAAAATCGGAAGAAATCTTCAAAACTTTTTTTGAGTTGCACAACCATCTCAAAGAAGCCGTCTTGCTCTGCAGGAAAAAAGAGGTGTCCCAGCTAAAAATTCCTTCGGCCATTGGACCTATAGTCCTTTTTTATCTTCCGGAAGCCTTTGAGTTTCTTATTTGCCATTTAGAACGGCATATGGTACAGATAGATGAGATCCTTCAGCAACAAGATTCCTTGGTTTCTCCCTAACAACCTTCGCTCTAGCTGCAACATAATCCTTATTTTTAAGGCAATTAAGTCATTCCTGTTATGGACGATGAAGCATCCCGTATCCTAAAAGGATTCTTTCCAAATATCGATTTTACCAAAGAAGAGGAGCGGTATTTTAAGTCGCTATGGTCCATTAAAACATTTGATCAATATGATTTGATCACCGAAGCGGGCAAGATTGAACGTTGTTTTTACATCGTGCTTGATGGTGTTCAGGCCATTTACCTTTTAAATGAGAGAGGAGAAAAAGTAGTGTTGGGGTTTTCTTATTCGGGGAGTCCGTCCGGTGCGTTTGATTCCTTTATCCAGCAAACTCCCTCAAAAACATTTTTGGAAGCCTTGAAACCTTCAAAGTTATTGGCCATATCAAGGAGCGACTATGATTCCATATTCAAAAAACACCCTCGTTTTTATACTTGGGGGCATCATTTTTTTCAGGACATCTTATTTGGTCGCCTCTCCCGTGAGGTGGAACTATTGACCCTTACTGCCGAACAGCGGTATGTTGCCTTTATGCAGCGCTGCCCAGATGAGTTAAAAGTAATCCCCCAGAAATATTTGGCCTCCTACCTCAACATGAAACCTGAAACTTTCAGCCGATTACGTGCCTCGGTTTCCTATTGATTTTTTAGGATACTGGAAACTGCTTTTTGAAGTTGAGGGATTACTTCCTCTTCAAACCAAGGATTTTTGCTCAACCAAAAACGGTTCCTCGGTGATGGATGGGGCAACACAAAAAAATCTGGCCAATAGGCTCGATGGTTCCTTACCGTTTCTGTCAGTGTATTTTTTCTGGCATTCCCCAAATAATGGGCTTGCGCATATTGACCAATGAGTATCGTTAGTTTTAGCTCTTGCATTTGATCCAACAATGGTTGATGCCATAGGGGGGCGCATTCGGTTCTTGGTGGCAAGTCGCCCGATTTTCCTTTGCCGGGATAACAGAAACCCATTGGGATGAGTGCGAGCAAACGCTCATCATAAAACTGCTCATCTGTAACGTTCAACCATTTTCTGAGCTGCTTTCCACTAGGATCGTCCCAAGGCACTCCGGTTTGGTGCACTTTGGTGCCCGGCGCCTGTCCAATGATAGCGATTTTAGACTTTAAATGGGCAGAGACTATTGGTCTAGGACCAAAGGGGAGGTGCTCTTTGCAAACGGAACAATTCTTGATTTCGGAAAGTAATTGATTCATTTCTACATCCATAAAGGAAATTTACATAAAAGAGAAAACACCCCAACATAAGAATGCTGAGGTATTTTCAACACACAACCACCTGAAAAAAACTAGTTATAGGTGTTCTTTAGATTGCTCCAATTCTCATTGGCCTTGCTTACCAATTTGGAATGGTTGTTTTCGGCCAACCACAATTGCTGTGCATCAAGCTCCAAATTGTACAGGTACAAAAAGTACTTTCCGTCCTTTACAATAAACTTGTTGGGGTCTGGCCTAAATTTGGCTCCCGCATAAACTCCAAAAGCACAGTATCCGCCATATTGAGGCAAGTATTTAGATGGGTTTTTGTCGAACTTCTTCTTTTGCTCCGCATCGGTAAAGTAGTAGACCACTTTGTCGTGCTCAGACTTGTGTTCCTTTATCCCTTTTTGGGCAATTCCCAAATCCAAGTAGGAAACAGGACTGTACCCCTGCAATGCAATATTGCTATTGTCTATGTTGTGGGACTTCTTGTCTTGGGCAAAAGCCGTGTTCATGAAAACTGCGGTTAGCAGTAAAATTGAAATGTTCTTAATTGTCTTCATTGTTCTTGTTTTTTTAAAATGAATAATTATTTGCTCGCGCTTAGCGAGACTACTAAAAAGACCACCGTTGCATTGAACCAATAGTAGATGGCATCTATTCCTGTTAGTGCAAACACAAACGGTACGATCATAAAGGTTACGGCCACCAAAAGATCTATGGCCAAATGTCCTTGAAACGGGATAACACGTGCCAAACTATATTTGTAATCGGTTAGCAAGCTGGCCACAAACACTGCCAATCCCGTAACTACCGAAAACCAAACTGCTATATGCGAGGACTGGCCAAGACCTAATAAAAATGGCGCAATGATCAATCCAATACCAGCGGTATAGTCTGCAACCCCATGGAGGGTCGGTGTAATAAATCTAAGGTTCATGATGTTGGATTAAGCGTTAAAGTATTCCTCATGAATTACTTTGCCCTCACTGTTCCAAAGGCGTCTAATAATTTCATGCCAGTACACTCTGCTGTTGTCCTTCATCAAAAAATCGAAGGTAAATTCCGATGCAGATGCATTACCATCCACCAAGGTTCTGTGCAGTTCTATCCCATTTACTTTTGCTATGGCATCTGCAAAACCTCTCATTTTTTCCACCATTTGTGCTTTTCCGGAGGTGGTTACTTGGTTGTAGTCCGAAGTGTTTGCATCCTCAGCAAAAAACTTCTCCACAGCTTCAACAATTGCACCTTGTGCAACAATGCTGTCCATTTCTTTAGCTAACGTTTTAATATCCATTTGCTATGTTTTTACGGTTAAACAATCTTTGTTGTAATTACATGGCAAATTTGCGGCGGTAACGTTGCTTAAAGGCTACAAAAAAGGAGCATTTCCTTGTACTTTTTCCAGTTTAAATTTTGATGGGTTGCTCCCCGTATACTGTTTAAAGAAAGAAGAAAAATGATTAGGTTCCTCAAACCCCAGTGCAATGGATATTTCCTTTACGGAGGCATCTGAGTCGAGTAATTTTTTAGAGGTATTGATGAGTTCATTCCTGATAAGCCGGCCCAAAGAATCGTTCATCTTATCCCTAGTCTTTTTGGCTAGGGCCTTTACGGAAAGGTTCATTTTATCGGCATAAAAGGCCAAGGACCGTTCTTGCATGTGATGCTCTCGTAGCAGAAAAACCAAATCTTCCACAAAAGGGTCCTTTCTTTCAAAATCAAAGTTTTCACGGAACTGAGTGGGACTGTAGCCTGTACGTTTTTTAAACACCCTATTGAAATAGGCAGGGTCCTTGAACCCCATATCATAAGAAACTTCTTGAATACTCTTATCGGTGAAGGCCACATCTTTTTTACTTTCCACTAAACGTTTCTCGTTGAACATGGATTTTACCGTAACCCCCAATTTTTCCTTTACCAAGGCATGGGCCTGATATCCGTTTTCTCGAAATAGGGCTTCCAATTCTTTGTTGGACAGGTGATTTGGGTATTCTTTGTCGATTACATCCTTGATATCAAAAATGATTTGATACTCACTTTTACTGGCATTGAAGGGGTTCTGCCAAAACCATTGTTTTAAAGAAACATCCATGATCTGACGGGTATTCCCTTCAAATAAACTCTTTGAAAGGTATTTTTCGCAATCCACACACTCCTTAAAATTGATGTAGCCCAAGGAGATGAGATGTTTGAACAGCACCCGAACCTCCTTATTATCAAAAACATCCTTATTGGGAAATTCAATGGTTCTTACCTCAAAATCTTCCGAAAGAAATTTTATGTATTGCCCTTTTTCCAAATAAATGGCCTTATCCATCCAATCGGTGTAATTTTTAAAATCGACCTGAATACTTCCCGAACCCGAAAGGATATGGAAAAGGGTGTATTGGTTAATGAAGTAAACCTTATTGATCTCTGGGCTGAATTTTCGGACCATTTTACCCGGTTTGTTTTTCTTAGGTCGAAAACTCTTGGGTTTGCTAACACTTTTACCCTAAAGTGAAACTTTTTAACCCATGAATTGTTGTAGCAGATAAATGGTGATCATGCCCCAAAATGTGCCTGTGGCCATACTTAAAATCGCCAAGATAATGGCATGGGGCATCCATTCTTTTTTATAGGCAGCGGTTACCGCAGGGGCCGTGGCAATACCCCCAACATTTGCCATACTGGCTATGGGCACCCAGGCCATGTTCACATTGAGGAGTTTCGCAATGAGGACCATAAACAGAAAGTGTCCCAAAAGCCAAACCAAAAGGAACCAGAAAAAGTACATATCAAACCCAAATAGATCAAAACGAAGCTTCAACCCCAATATGGACATGACAGTAAGAATCAGGATTCCTCCCAATTTCAGGGAAAACTTAAAATTCCATCCACGTAAAAAATTGCCCATAACCAATCCCAGTATCGAAAGCGTAACCACTTTCCCAACAAAAGACTCCATTATCACATTCAAAAGAAGGACCACCATTATCAAAATGAGAAGTGTGATCCACCCCGACAATCGTTTTGATCCTTCTTCCCTTATTCCTTCGGGAAGTATTTTGTCCTTAATTCCTAAAAATGAATTTAGTCCTTTGCTCTTTTTGATGGTCTGGAACATCAGAATGGTCCAAATGTTGACCAAAATATTGTCCATGACCAAGACTGAGAGAAAAATTCCCTCGGGACACTCCACCAATTCCTTGAGCACTAATTGACTGGTACTTCCTCCGATCCAACTTCCCACAATGGGAGGCACCCCTTTCCAAAAACCCTTGTTGGAAAAGGTTTCGGTCACCAAATCGGTATGCGGAAATCCCGTTACAAACGCGACAGGAAACAACGCAATAAAAAAAGAGCCCGACACAAAAAGAAGAATGGGTTTATATCCGATGGCTTTCAACTGTCCCAAGGAAAGACTTGCCATTACAGCCACAATGGTCAATGGAATAAAAAAGGTCTTACTGAGGTCATGTATACTATCTTGGGAAAAATCCAACCCGAATGCATAGGATATCAATGCAGGGATAATGTAAGACAAAAGAATGGCAGGGACCCAATCAAAAATCGACTTTACCGTTTTATGTTCCCAGCGATCCAAAAAATAGACCGCAATTACGGTAAACAGCGTTATTCCCCACGGAACCCAGCTCATGGCAAGTTCTCTAAAATCCCTAAATGGAGAATCCTTCCCCCCGAAATACTTACAGGGTTAGTACTCTTCCCGATGACAATGCCCGGTTCCGGGGAAAAATATTTCTCAATCACTTCGCCAAATGGGTTACGGAGTGTTCCAATATGCTCCCCTTTTTCAACTTTTTGGTTCAACGTCACATGTACCTCTAAATAGCCTCCTTTTTTGGTAAAAATCCAATAGGATTTTGAACAAACATTCTTGGCCGGTGGCATTTTTGTTTCGCCTTTGGTAAAATCCAACCACTTCAAAACATTTACAATTCCTATGACCCCCCGGTCTATCATTTCTTTCTGGAACACCTGCGGATTTCCGTATTCCATGGTAATGCTCTTGATGCCCTTCTTCATGGCAAAAGCCCTTAAAGTAAGTCCGCTGGCCTCGCCAAAACTGGCTTCGCCCTTGTTTGAAACAATAATATCTGGCTCTAAGATTCGAAGCATGCCAGATAATGTATCATCTTGCATATCACCACGTCCATAGAGGGTGTTTTCGCGTCCGAAACTGGCCGTGTGCAGATCAATATGATAATCGAAGAACGGAATGATTTTTTCTCCTATTTGAAAAGCCATTTGTTGTGAACGGTTGCCTTTTTCCTTGCCCGGAAACAACCGGTTCAAATCCTGTTGGTCCACAAATTCGCGTTGTTGATTGGCAATGGCCAAGGGGTTCAAGCCCGGAATGGCAATAATTGTGCCTTTCATTTGGGTTACATCCAAGGAAGAAAAAACCCTATGGATAATTGCAATCCCGTTAAGCTCATTTCCATGGATGGCAGCAGTTAATCCAAGTACTTTGCCGGTATCATTTCCCTTCGCTATCAAAACGGGAACTTGTATGGGCTGACCAAAGCCATCATTTCCTAATGCAAGCCATACTTTATGAATTTTTCCCTCCTCAAAACTTGATAACACCAAACTATCCAATGTAGGGATCGATTCAAACTGACCCCTGCCAAAAATTGGAGCTATAAGAAGGATTCCCAATAAAAACTTGATTTTCATTGCCTTTGGAATTTGAGAAATAAATATAGTCTTTATTTCTTACCGCCAACCACAACTACAAATTCTCCTTTTGGTGGTTTATCCGTAAAATGAGAAAGTACTTCGTTTAGGGTTCCCCGAACAGTTTCCTCATAGAGTTTGGTGAGTTCCCTGGACACAGAAACAGGCCTATCCTCTCCAAAATACTCCACAAACTGCGTTAAGGTCTTTATTAATTTATGGGGAGATTCATAAAAAACCATTGTGCGAGATTCTTCGGCCAATTGCTGCATTCGGGTCTGGCGCCCCTTTTTGATGGGCAAAAATCCTTCAAACACAAAACGGTCGTTGGGAAGACCGCTGTTTACCAAGGCTGGCACAAAAGCTGTTGCCCCGGGCAGACATTCCACTTCAATATGGTTTTCCACGCAAGCACGGGTGAGCAAAAACCCAGGATCCGAAATAGCTGGGGTCCCCGCATCAGAAATCAGTGCCAAAGTGGCTCCGCCCTTTAACTTTTGCACCAATGCATCAACCTGTTTGTGTTCATTGTGCATATGATGACTCTGAAGCTGCGTGTGGATTTCAAAATGCTTGAGCAGTTTTCCGCTGGTACGCGTATCCTCAGCCAATATTACATCTACCTCTTTAAGCACCTTGATAGCCCTAAGGGTGATGTCTTCAAGATTCCCTATTGGGGTCGGAACCAAATACAATTTTCCCATATCCAAAGTTACGGTCTTGTTTGGAAAAGTAAACGAAAAGATCTGTACTAGGCAAACCTACGTTCGATAAGGGCCATCAAACGGGTTTCATATTCTTCCTTGCCTTGCCAATTGTTGTATTCGGGTTTTACCATGTTGTTGATAAAAGCAATGGAACGTTCTTCACTGTCAATGGTGTTCAATTGGGAGAGCACCCTTGTGTAGTCTTCCATGCTATTGTTGAATAGGTGTTTTACAAAGGCCAATCTGTCATTGAGCCCCACCTGCATATCCTTGCCCAATGTATCGTTTAAAGATTTGGATTTGGTCTCTTGATCAGCTTTTATCTTTTTATCAGTTGGAGTTACATTCTCCTGGTCATTTTTTATGAACTCCGGGGTGGCAACAAATTCAGCAAAAACTTGTTCCAGAGCTGTTTCCGTAGGCATTTCGGATACCATGTCCTTTATGGTTTCCATCCCGGGGGTCATAATATCCTCTTCATGTGGATTGCTCTCGGGCACTGCAATATTTCCGCTGAGCACCGCATTGGCTACTTTTTCAAATCGTGAAGCAACCACATTTTTGGACACATCAACTTCAACATCGCTCAATTTTTCGTCAATAAACTTGAGCACCGCCAATCTTTCATAGATACTCCTTGCCTTTTCATACAAAACCACCAAATCCTGATCTTCCCTCGTAGTGATGATCTCGGTGGATAATTTTATCAGTTCTTCCCTTAGTTTCCGTATCATAGCCATATTCTTTACTATAAAAATATAATCATTTTATCTTTTCCGTTACGAACAAAAGGTTAAATTTTAACCTGGGGCCTGCGGCACATTTTTTTAGTAGCTTTGTGCTTCGTCCCAATACAACGGAAAAAGGACACAATTTCGTTCAAAAATACGCTAATGTTTCTTGAAAACACGGTAAACCCAAAAGAACAGTTCGGATGGATAGAGGTCATCTGCGGTTCCATGTTTTCTGGAAAGACCGAAGAACTCATCCGCCGATTGAAACGGGCCCAATTTGCCAAGCAAAAAGTAGAAATCTTTAAGCCTATTGTGGACACCCGTTATCACGAAGATATGGTGGTGTCACATGATGCCAACGAAATCCGTTCCACTCCTGTTCCTGCTGCGGCCAATATCCGCATTCTTGCAGATGGTTGTGATGTTGTAGGAATTGATGAAGCCCAATTCTTTGATGATGAAATTGTTACGGTCTGTAACGATTTGGCCAACCGGGGGGTTCGCGTCGTTGTTGCTGGATTGGACATGGACTTTAAGGGCAATCCCTTTGGCCCCATGCCCGCATTGATGGCCACTGCAGAATATGTGACCAAAGTACATGCGGTTTGTACACGTACAGGAAATTTGGCCAATTATAGTTTTCGGAAATCCAGCAATGATAAATTGGTGCTTTTGGGCGAGACCGAAGAATATGAGCCGCTTAGCCGTGCTGCTTTTTATAAAGCCATGCTTAGGGAAAAAATCAATCAAATGGATGTGGAGGCTGAAGAGATTGATGCAAAAAAGAAAAATGGCAATGAATAAGATCGGGGAAACCACTCTGGAAATAAACCTGTCTGCCTTAGCGCACAACTACAGGTTTCTCCGCTCAAAAATAGCTCCTTCCACCAAATTTCTGGCGGTGGTAAAAGCCTTTGCCTATGGTAGCGACATGGTTGCCATTGCGCAAAAAATGCAGAGCCTTGGCGCTGATTACTTTGCCGTAGCCTATGCCCGTGAAGGCATCTTGCTGAGGGAAGCCGGAATCACCAAACCCATTTTGGTGCTGCATCCTCTTCCCATAAATTTTGAGGAAATTATTGACCACCATCTGGAGCCCAATATATACTCTCCAAAAATCCTCAAAGCGTTTATAGAGACTGCCAAAAAAAAAGGACAAGTTAAATACCCCATACACCTCAAGTTCAATACGGGACTCAACCGCTTGGGTTTTTGGGAAAATGATGTTGATTTTATTTTTGAACAAGTGGTAGATGTGCCAGAGGTAAAAATAATCTCCCTGTTTTCACATTTGGCCGCTTCGGAAGACCCAAACGAAAGAGGTTTTAGTGAGAACCAAGTCAACACCTTCAAAAAAATTGCTGAAGCACTCAGCCAAAAATTGGGATATAGGCCCATAAGACATATGCTCAATACTTCGGGCATCCTAAATTATCCCGACGCCCAATTTGAAATGGTCCGCAGCGGTATCGGTCTGTATGGCTATGGAAACCATAAGGAGGTTGATGCCCAATTAAGACCGGTGGCCACCTTAAAGACCATCATTTCACAAATACATCAGATAGAACCCAACGAAACGGTGGGCTACAACCGGGCATTTAAATCCGATGGTTACCGAAAAACCGCCACACTCCCCTTGGGCCATGCAGATGGTATCGGTCGTCCCTATGGCAATGGAAAGGCCCACGTTCTGATTCATGGAAAAAAGGCACCGATTATCGGCAATGTGTGTATGGATATGATTATGGTAGATGTTACGGATATAGATTGTAGGGAAGGCGATGAAGTTCTGGTTTTTGGACCACAAAAATCGGCAGAGGAATTTGCCTCTGGGGCCAAGACCATCTCCTACGAAATCTTAACGGCCCTATCGCAACGGGTAAAACGGTTAATCGTGGAAGATTGATTTTTCCGAATATTTGCCGAATCTACCTGTTTTTTGATTATTTTGTTTCTTGATTAACCAATACTTAACTATAACATGGGATTTTTAAAAGAGTTTAAGGACTTCGCCATGAAAGGAAACCTAGTGGATATTGCCGTAGGTTTCGTAATGGGCGCAGCGTTCAACAAAGTAGTATCCTCCTTTACCGGGGGCATTGTTTCACCATTGATCGGGCTATTGTTCAATTCAGATTTCAACGATTTGAAATACGTGATTACAGAAGGAACTGTCAACGACGCAGGGGAAACCGTAGGGGAAATTGCGGTCCTATACGGTGCATTCCTCACCAACGTCATCGACTTCTTGATTGTTGCCTTCGTAATGTTCATGATCGTGAAGGGTGTGAACAAGATGAAAAAGAAAGAAGAGCCTTCACCAGAAGCTCCAAAAGGCCCGACCCAAGAAGAGTTGTTGGCCGAAATCCGGGATTTGTTGAAGAAATAATTGAATATCCGTTATCAATTGTAAGGCAATGTCACCTCGAGCGCAGTCGAGAAGTTAACGGGTACATTGTCTTAAGATAAGGTCTCGACTGCGCTCGACCTGACAATTTTTTTATTTGTATGATTGATTACGGACAATTAGAAAACAAACATCGTTGGTGCTGAATTTTTCAGCATCCCCGCTACATCACAATTAACCCTTTAAAACCATCAATTTGCCTCGCAAGCAGGTTGATGGTTGTTTTATTTATAACTTTTTGTTATTTTTTGATTATTCTTCCCTCGGATGCTTGTTTAGATCGCTATCTGGCGTACCTTTGCGGTTCAAATTTAAGTAAGCATGAAAGTAGCAGTTGTAGGTGCCACAGGAATGGTTGGCGAAGTGATGTTGCAAGTTTTGGCGGAACGCGATTTCCCCATTTCAGAATTGTTATTGGTTGCCTCGGAGCGCTCCGTGGGTAAAATGTTGACGTATAAGGGGGAGGAGCATACCGTTATTGGGCTTGCCGATGCCGTTGCGGCCCAACCCGATATCGCCATCTTCTCCGCAGGTGGGGACACTTCTTTGGAGTGGGCTCCCAAATTTGCCGAAGTTGGTACCACCGTCATTGATAATTCTTCCGCATGGCGAATGGACCCAACCAAAAAATTGGTGGTGCCTGAAATCAACGCCAATGAACTGACCGCCGAGGACAAAATCATAGCCAATCCTAACTGTTCCACCATTCAATTGGTGATGGTGTTGGACCCGCTACATAAAAAATATGGGATGAAACGTGTGGTGGTTTCTACCTACCAATCCGTTTCCGGGACCGGGTTAAAAGCTGTTCAACAAATGGAGAACGAAGCTGCCGGCATAGAGGGTGACATGGCATATCCCTACCCCATCAACCGAAATGCATTGCCCCATTGCGATGTGTTCTTGGAAAACGGCTACACCAAGGAAGAAATGAAATTGGCCCGTGAGCCCCAAAAAATATTGGACGACCGTACCTTTTCGGTTACGGCCACCGCAGTGCGTATTCCAACCGCTGGTGGGCATTCAGAATCGGTGAACATTGAGTTCCTAAACGATTTTGAGCTTTCCGAAGTGCGACAACTGTTGAGCGAGACTCCCGGTGTTGTGGTACAGGACAACACGGATACCAACACCTACCCCATGCCCATGTTTGCCCATGGCAAGGACGATGTGTTCGTGGGACGTATCCGTAGGGACGAGACCCAACCCAATACTTTGAACATGTGGATCGTGGCGGACAACCTTCGTAAGGGAGCGGCCACCAATGCCGTTCAGATTGCCGAATATTTGGTGGAAAACCATTTGGTTTCCAACGCCTCCGAGGCAATTTCATAAAATACGTTAAAGCCATAGCAGCAGCTAGGGATTGTCGGTTTTTATGGTATTTTTATCAGCATCAATCTGAAAAAATGCGAAACCAAAATCTCCTAGCTGTTGTGGTTTTATGCGCTGCCTGCCAGACCACTCCCAAAAAAGAACCCATCGCTGTGAACTATCCCACTACCCAGAAAGTCGATACCGTAGATACGTATTTCGGAACCGAGGTCAAAGACCCTTACCGCTGGTTGGAGGACGACCGAAGCCCAGAAACCGAGGCTTGGGTAAAACAACAAAATGCCTCCACTTTTGGATATTTGGACAAGATTCCGTTCCGCGAAGACCTTAAAAAACGTCTGGAAAAACTCTGGAACTACGAAAAAGTGGGCTCCCCCTTCAAAGAAGGGGTATATACCTATTTCTATAAAAACAACGGACTGCAAAACCAATATGTGGTCTACAGAAAAAAGGGTGATGGCCCAGAGGAAGTGTTCCTGGACCCCAATACCTTTTCGGAAGATGGAACTACCTCCTTGATGGGGCTGAGCTTCACCAAGGATGGCTCCAAAGCTGCCTATCTTATTTCCGAAGGGGGCAGCGATTGGCGCAAGGGCATTGTCATTGATGCCGAATCGCGCGAGGTCGTGGAAGACACCTTGGTCGATATCAAGTTCAGTGGCCTTTCATGGAAGGGGAACGAAGGTTTCTTCTATTCCAGCTACGACAAGCCGGATGGCAGTGAGCTTTCAGCAAAGACCGATCAGCACAAACTGTACTACCATGCTTTGGGCACACCCCAATCCGAGGACAAAATCATCTTTGGTGGCACTGCTGAGGAAAAACATCGCTATGTGGGCGGGTACGTTTCCGAAGATGAAAAGTACCTGTTTATCTCCGCCGCCGTTTCCACTTCGGGGAACAAATTGTTCCTTTTGGACCTCACCGACCCCAATGCAAAATTGGTCACCATTCTGGACGATACCGATTCCGACACCTCTGTGATCGACAACGAAGGTTCCAAACTATTTTTGGTCACCAACCGGAACGCACCCAATAAAAAAGTGGTGGTGGCCGATGCATCCAACCCCACTCCGGAACAGTGGACGGATTTAATCCCAGAAACGGAAAATGTACTCACGGTAGGCACCGGAGGCGGTTACTTTTTTGCCGAATATATGGTGGATGCCATTTCCAAAGTATTCCAGTACGATTATCAAGGCAACCTAATCGGGGAGGTGAACCTTCCTGGTGTGGGAAGCGCCAGTGGCTTTGGGGGTAAAAAGGAGGAAAAAGAGTTCTATTTTTCCTTCACCAACTACAACACGCCCGGCTCATCTTATAAATTCAATGTGGAAACCGGGGAATACGAGCAGTATTGGAAACCACAAATCGATTTCAACCCAGAAGACTATGAATCCGAGCAAGTGTTCTATACCTCCAAGGACGGCACCAAGGTTCCCATGATCATCACCTATAAAAAAGGATTGGAGCGCAACGGTAAAAACCCCACCATCCTTTATGGGTATGGAGGGTTCAACATTAGTCTTACACCCGCTTTCAGCATTGTAAATGCCGTTTGGATGGAACAAGGCGGCATTTATGCCGTGCCCAACCTCAGAGGGGGTGGCGAATATGGCAAGGAATGGCACATTGCGGGCACCAAGCTCCAAAAGCAGAATGTGTTTGACGATTTTATCGCCGCAGCCGAATACCTCATCGACAACCAATATACCTCCAAGGAATATTTGGCCGTTCGTGGGGGGTCCAATGGCGGACTTTTGGTAGGGGCCACCATGACCCAGAGACCCGATTTGATGCAAGTGGCGCTTCCGGCCGTTGGGGTCTTGGACATGCTCCGCTACCACACCTTTACCGCCGGCGCGGGCTGGGCCTACGATTATGGCACTTCGGAGGACAATGAAGAAATGTTCAATTACCTAAAAGGGTATTCGCCCGTGCACAACGTAAAGGAAGGCACCGAATATCCGGCCACCTTGATCACCACGGGAGATCATGACGACCGTGTGGTGCCTGCCCATAGTTTCAAGTTTGCGGCAGAATTGCAGGAAAAACAGATCGGGACCAACCCGACCCTGATACGCATTGAGACCAATGCAGGGCACGGGGCCGGCACCCCGGTAAGCAAGACCATAGAACAATATGCGGACATCTTTGGGTTCACCTTTTACAACATGGGATACGACCAGCTTCCCAACCAAGCGGTGCTCAAGGAGTTTAAGGACTAAGGAATCGCTGTAGATTCTAAAATTTTATATGCTCAACGTTCAGATTCCATCATTTCAATACAAATCCAAGGTCATTTTGGAAGATGTGGCCTTTGAAGTTCACCCCGGCGAACACGTGGCCCTGATGGGCGAAAGTGGTTCGGGAAAAAGCACCCTCCTAAAAATCATTTATGGGTTTTTGCATGTAGAGGACGGCTCCATTTTTTGGGGCGACAGGCAGGCCTTGGGGCCCAATTTTAATCTGGTGCCGGGCGAACCGTACATGAAATACCTCTCCCAAGATTTCGACCTGATGCCCTTCACCACGGTGGAAGAGAACATTGGGCAATATCTTTCGGTCTTTGAGCGGGAAACCCACCAAGAGCGCATCGCGGAACTGTTGGCCTTGATACAACTGGAGGCCTATGCCAAGACCAAGGTGAAAAACCTGAGTGGCGGACAACAACAACGGGTGGCCCTGGCCCGGGTACTGGCCCAAGAGCCCGAAATCCTCTTGTTGGACGAACCTTTTGGGCACATAGACAACTTTAAACGGAACTCCCTTCGCAGGAACCTTTTTGCCCATCTCAAGAAAAAGGGAATAACCGTCCTCACCGCCAGCCACGACCCCAGTGATGTACTTCCGTTTGCAGAGCGGACCCTGATTTTGGAAAAAGGGCGCATCATTGCCAACCAAAAGACCAAAAAACTGTACCGGAACCCGCCCAACTACTATACGGCCAGCCTTTTTGGCGAGGTGAACGAGCTGCCCATAAAATTGCTGAAATCGTACTCGCAAATCGATAAATCGGTGTTGGTATACCCTGATGAGTTCAAGGTGTCCACCACTTCGGGATTGAAGGTAGAGGTGACCCATTCCTTTTTTAAAGGAAGCCATTACCTCAACGAGGGGCAGGTGGAAGATGGGCCCATGCTCTATTTCAACACGCCCAAAAAACTGAAGGTGGGCGATACCGTTTTCCTTAATGTATCTTTGGGGACCATAAACAGGCGTCTCCAAGGTGGACAAAAAACAAATCCATAGCGAACTACAGTTTAAAGCCGTCCGAAGCAGTGGCGCGGGCGGGCAGCACGTGAACAAGGTTTCCACTAAAGTGGAACTGACCTTTGATGTGGCCGCATCCCAAGGATTGTCCGCCGCGGAAAAGGAACGCCTGCTCCTGAAACTGAAATCCAGACTCACCAAGGATGGAATCTTGCAATTGCACTGCGACGAATCCCGAAGCCAGCACAAGAACCGTGACCTTGTGGTGAAACGCTTTTTTGACCTGCTGAAAAATGCCTTGGCCGTTCCCAAAAAACGAAAACCCACCAAACCCACCCGATCTTCCGTGGAAAAACGGTTGAAATCCAAAAAACAGGCCGCGGAAAAGAAGTCCCAACGCAAAAAACCGGGGTTGGAGTAGCTAGTCTTCCTTTTCCAAAGTAGAAATGAGTTCCCGCATCTGGTCCAAAAACCCGGCTTCCTCAAACGGGATGAGCTGGGCGGTGAGCTCCAAAACTTTCTGGATGTGCACCTGAGGTTCCCTGATCTGCGTATGCTCCCCTACATGGGGATTGTCCAAAGCCAAGATGCAGACATTGATCAAGGATTCCAGATGGAACAACAGGTCCTGATAACCTTTAATATACAAGTGCTCCACCTCAAAACCTGATCTGTAGGGCCGCAACGACCTAAAATGTTCCTCGGCCAAAATTTTAACGCCCTTTAAAAAGGCGGTCTGGTTGTTTTCCATGGTTAAAGATTTGAGTTCATTTAACCAAAGGAAAAGAATCTAAATGAGAAAAGCGCGGACGATAATCCGCACTGGTTCAGATTGATAGCCGTAAATTAGAGGATATAAACCCCAGTTATGCAAGCCGAAAAAGAAACAATCTCAGTAATTACCAGTGCCGCTTTGACCGTAATAGCCTTAATTGCTGTTTGGTTGTACAGGCGTTATCAAGCTAAAAAGAAATCCAACTAAAATTGGGCCTGGAACAGTTTAGCCCACTTCCAAAATGGTATGGGTGTTTCCATTAAAGTCAAAGGTCTGGCCTGCCTCTTTTCCCATGAGCAATTGCGCTATGGGCGATCCCGCCGATATGCAGTAGACCGTCTGGCCCTCCCATGGGGCGGCCCCGCAGGAAATGGCCAAAAAATACTGGGCCGTGCCGGTCTTTACCCAACTTCCCAAACGTATTTTGCCCTGTGCGGTTTCAACATTTATTTTTTGGAGCACTTCCTTGAGTCGGTCAAGTTCCACCAATTGCTGGGCCAGTTTTTCCTGCTCCAGTTGCACCATGGCCCGTCCCGTTTCGTGCTTGTCCCCGGCGCTGCTCTTGGTTTCGGAATCCAAGGATTCTTGCAGGGCTGCGGCACTTTTTTTCAGGCGCTCCGTTCGGGTGTCCACATAGTCCCAACAGAATTTTAAAAGCTGTTCTTTCTTCTGCATTTTCAATTGTGGTTTAGGCAAACGTCAATCTAAAAACGGTCTCTTGGTCGGGTACGGAGTGTACCTGTATGCCACCGCCGTGCAATTGCATCACCCGTTTGCTCAGGCTCAGGCCAATCCCCGTTCCCTCGCTCTTGGTGGTGAAGAAGGGCACAAAAATCTCTTCCAGTACTTCAGGTTGAATGCCCGGGCCGTTGTCCCTCACCTCGATATATTTTTTCCCGTTGCGGTCCATCCCGGCCACCATCTGCACCTTTCCGTTTTTGGTATCCCCCACGGACTGGAGTGCGTTCTTGCCCAGATTGATCAATACCTGTACGATCTGTTTTTCATCTATGAACAGCTCCAAATCCTCCGGGTCGCACAGCACCTGAAAATCGGTTTCGCCCTCATGCAACCGCGCGGACATGAGCACATCGATCTTGCCCAAAAGGGCCTTCCCCTGCACAATGGTCCTGTTGGGTTCCGGCACGTGCAAAAGACTTCGGTAAGATTGTACAAAGTCCATGAGGTTGCCCCCCTGTTCCTTGATCACCTCCAACCCTTTCAGGGTATTCTTGATTTGATGCTCCTCCAACTCCTCCATGGGAGTGATCTTTCCGTTGTTCCGATAGTATTTGATAATGGAATCCGAAATGGAGGCGATGGGGGTGATGGTGTTCATGATCTCATGCGTTAACACTCGGATAAGACGCACCCAGGATTCGGTCTCCTTTTCGTCCAATTCCTTGTGGATGTCCTGTATCACCACCAATAGGAGCGATTTTCCGTCCAAGGTGAAAGGAGTGGACTTAATGGCCAGATGGATCTGTTCCCGCTCATTGGTGAGTTGAAACTGTTTGCGCTCAAAAGGCTCAAAGGTTTCAAAGATCTTGAACAGGTTTTCATCCACTTGTGCCAATTGTTTAATGTGGTTCAGCGGGGAATAATCCAACAACTTTTCCATGGTGGGGTTGGAAAACAGGATATGGCCCTTCTCGTTATAGGTCATGATACCTATACTGGCCTGTTTCAGGATTTCCTGATAGTATTGTTCCCTGATCTGCAATTGCAGATGCACTTCCTGAATCAATCCATTGACCCGGTTGAGGCTTTGGTTGAGCTCTTTGAAGGATTTGATGGCCACCCGTTCGGGAAAGCGAAGGGTAAAATCCTCATTGCGGATGGCATCGAAAAAATAGGCAATCTTGCGGTTGGTCCTGTTGATGAATATGATCAATGCATATACTTGGGACACCAAAAAAATCACCGAAAATGCCAAGGTGAAATACCACATTTTAGAGATTGCAAAAGCGAGGGCCAAGGCCGTGAGCGTGATCAATATCACCCGGACAATCAATTGGATATAAAAATGTCGACTGGCCATTATTCGTGCTTTTTCTTCAATTTATTGTAGAGGGTCTGTCTGGAAATGCCCAATTGTTCCGCCGCGGCGCTGTAATTGCCATCGTGCTGGTCCAAGGCCCGTAAAATCATCTGCTGTTCCATTTCGTTCAGCGTCAATGGTTGATGATCCAAAGACTGCATGGGCTTGGCATGCAACAGAAAATCGGTGGGTTTGAGCACATTCCCGTCCGAAAGGATCACGGCCCGCTCCATGGTGTGCTGCAGCTCCCTAACATTGCCCGGCCATTGATATTCCATTAATTTTTCTTGGGCCACATTGTTGATACGGAGTCCAGGTTTATCATATTTATGGGCAAATTTTTTCAGGAAAAAGTCGGCCAGCACCAAAACATCCCCTTCGCGCTCGCGCAAGGGAGGCACTTCAATATGGATGGTGTTGATGCGGTAGAGCAAATCTTCCCGAAACAGTCCATCCGCTACCATTTGTTCCAGATTGCAATTGGTGGCGCAGACCAACCGAATGTCCACCTGAGAGGAGGTATTGGACCCTACCCGGACCACCGCCCTATTTTGGATGGAAGAGAGCAACTTGGCCTGCATCTGCAAAGAAAGGTTCCCGATTTCGTCCAGAAACAGGGTGCCTTGGTGGGCGGCCTCGAATTTTCCCGCCCGATCTTCCTTGGCATCGGTGAAGGATCCTTTTACATGCCCGAACAGTTCACTTTCAAAAAGGTTCTCGGCAATGGATCCCATGTCCACCCCAATGAACACCTCATTTTTTCTTGCGGATAATCGGTGCAATTCCCGGGCGATGAGTTCTTTCCCCGTTCCATTTTCGCCGGTGATGAGCACATTGACATCGGTCTTGGCCACTTTAGCGACCAAGTTCAAAACCGAGGAGAGCGCCTTGGATTGGCCAATGATAAAGTTCTTGTCCTCATTGATGACCTGTTTTAGATTGCTTTCCTTTTTCTTCAGGTTATGGATCTCTTGTTTGGATTTCCGCAACTCATAGGCCGATCGCACCGTGGTCATGAGCCGTTCATTGTTCCACGGTTTCAGGACAAAATCCGATGCGCCCTGCTTCAAGGCCTTTACCGCCAAGTCCACCGCACCGTAGGCCGTCATCATGATCACAGAGGTGTTGGGGGATTTCTTTTTGATCTCGTTGAGCCAAAACAATCCTTCGTTCCCTGTGTTCACCCCAGCGGAAAAGTTCATGTCCAACAATACAATGTCCATTTCCTCCATATTGGGAAAGGAAGAAATCTGGTTGGGGTTGAACAAGGTCTGAACGCTTTTGTATTCAAACTGGAGTAAAATCTCCAAAGCGCTCAATACGCTCTTGTTGTCATCTACCACTAAAATCTTGGCATCGGTCATAACTCCTATAATTCCTTTTCAATTCTAAAACTACGAATTGGCACAATGCAAGCCATCGATGTGTAAAATAATTTGACATTTTTTGTATAAATATTTTACACCTATGCTTAACTTTCCTTTTAAAAATTATTTTAATGCTTTGATTATTAGTTGATTATGTTTTTGGCATAAGAATGGACATAGTTTTGGCACAGGAATACATTATGAACCTTAGAACATACATTACCGGCCTTTTATTTTTCGTTGCAATCTCCGGGTTTTCGCAAGAGACCTGGACCTTGGATGAATGTGTGGCCTACGCCATTGAGCACAACCTTCAAGTAAAGAACACCAACTATAATCGCGACTCGAGCAAAGAGACCTATCGCCAGTCCATACGTGATTTGTTGCCCTCTGTGGGCGGTTATACCGATTATAGGATTCGCTACGGTAGATCCGCTGACCCGAACACCAACGATTATGTGAACACGGAGTTCTTTAGCAACAACTACTCCCTAAGCGCCAACATGGGACTATTTCAGGGGTTTCAAAAATTGAACTCGATAAAAGCCTCAAAATTCATTTTGAAAGCGACACAGGAAGATGTGTTGCAAGAGAAATTCCTCTTGGCCTTTAGGGTGATGAGCGCTTTTTACGATATTAAATTTTATGAAGGGCTTGTGGCCAATTCATTAGAGCAACAGGAAATCTCCCAAGCCAATTACGACTTGGTTGCAAAGCAGGTGGAGTTGGGCATCATGGCGGGGGCCGACCTCTACGAGGCCGAATCCAATCTGTTGGGCGATAAATTATTGGTGACCCAGAACAGAAACCTGCTTACCAATGCCAAGTTGGTTTTGCTTCAAGAAATGAACCTCAACGAAGTAACGGATATTACACTACAAGAAACTTTGGAACCCCTTCCCAATGAAATTGAAAGCGCTCCCTTGGACTCCTTATATGAAACTGCCCGAGGATTTGTGCCCTTGGTAAAATCGCAGGAATACCGGGTAAGTGCTGCCAAAAAACAACTTCAAGCCGCAAGGGGTACACTTTATCCTTCCCTTTCCTTGGTCGCCGGGTACGGTACCAGTTATTTTGAGACGAATGTGGATGAAAACGGGAACATCATTCCCTTTAAGACCCAGTTCAACGACAACACCTCCAAGTTTGTAGGGGCCGAACTGAGCATTCCCATTAGCAACGGTTGGTCCAACCATTCACGGGTGAAACAGCAAAAAATTGCCTATTTGCAGGCACAGAACAATCTTAAGATCCAAGAGCAGGAACTTTTTCAGTTATTGCAACAGCTCGTACAGACCAATCAGGCATTGATTGCCGAATACGAACAGAGCAACCAAAAGGTGGAGGCCCAACAATTGGCATTCACCATTGCCCAAAAACGCTACGAAAAAGGGCTCATCAACGCTTTGGACCTTTTTCAGGCCAAGAATTTGTACGGCGTGGCACAAAATGAAAACTTACAGGTAGGTCTCCGTTTGAGAGTGAACAAGAGCACCATAGATTTTTATAGTGGCCTACCCATTTTTAATATCAACTAATCAGAACCATGGATATACAATTAGAGAAAAAGAAAGGACTTAAACCCAAACATTACGGCTATATAGCCTTGGGCGTACTTTTATTGTTCGTGGGATGGAAGCTGCTTTTTGCTAGTTCCGTTTCCACCTTCAGGACCGAAAAGGAACGCCTTTCCATAGCACAGGTCACCGCCGGCAAGTTTGATGACTATATTACCATCAACGGTACTGTGGCCCCAATAGCCACCATCTATATGGATGCCTATGAAGGCGGAAGGGTCTCGGAAAAATTGATTGAGGAAGGGTCCATGGTAAAAAAGGGAGACATTATTCTCAAGCTCGAAAATATGGGTCTCTACGAACAGATTTTGGCGAGCGAGAGTAACTTGGCCCTCAAACAGAACGACCTACGGTCTACCAAACTTACCTTCGATTCAAGACAGGTGGAGGGAAGACGAAACTTGGCCACGGCCGAATATGACCTTCAGCGCCTAAAGCGAAACTACGAGCAGAATGAAGAGTTGTTCAAGGACGAACTGATTTCCAAAGAAACCTACCTTCTTTCCAAGGAGAATTACGAGCTCGCCAAAAAACAACATGACATTGTAAAACTGCAAACCGAGCAGGATGATGAGTTGAGGGAAACCTCCTTGACCGGCTTGGATGCCGATTTGGCCCGGATGCACAAGACCCTTTCCATGGTCTATGAGCGCTTGGACCACCTCAACGTCCGCGCCCCTGCTGATGGCCAGCTAGGATTTTTAGATGCCGAGATTGGACAGAACATTGCCCAAGGGGAACGTATCGGCCAAATCAATGTACTCACTGATTTTAAAATTGAGGCCGAAATAGACGAGCACTACATTGATCGGGTAAAACGGGACCTGTCCGCAACCTTGGAGCGCAATGAAAAGGAATATGGCCTAAGACTGCGCAAGGTGTACCCCGAAGTTCGGAACGGTCGCTTTAAGGTGGACTTGGTATTTACCGATGAAAAACCAGAGACCATACGTGCAGGGCAGAGCTACAACATTCGTCTACAGTTGGGCGAATCCAACGAAGCACTTTTATTGCCCAAAGGTGGGTTCTTCCAGAGTACCGGGGGCCAGTGGGTATTTGTGGTGAACCCTGATGGCGGTGAGGCCCTAAAACGCAATGTGCGTCTGGGCAAACAGAATTCAAGGTACTATGAGGTCCTTGAAGGCCTACAACCAGGAGAAGAAGTGATTACCAGTAACTATGACAGTTTTGGAACCGCAGAACGGATTGTGTTAAAATAACCGTGCAACCTGTAACACCTATTGATTTAAAGAAGTCTATATACTAACAGCGAAACAACCATAAAAATGATACAGATACAGAATCTTAAAAAAAGCTTCAGAACTGAAGAAGTGGAAACCTTGGCCCTGAACGGGGTAAACCTAAAGGTTGCCGAAGGAGAATTTGTGGCCATCATGGGCCCTTCCGGATGCGGAAAATCCACCCTCCTGAATATTATTGGCATGTTGGACAATCCTACCGAGGGAGGCTATGAGTTTGCCGGTCACCAAGTAGGCGGACTTAAAGAAAGCCAACGTACCCAATTGCGCAAAGGGAACCTAGGTTTTGTGTTCCAGAGCTTTAACCTTATTGATGAGCTTACCGTTTTTGAAAATGTGGAGCTGCCGCTCATTTACCTAAAAATGAACAAATCTGAACGCCGTGAAAAAGTAAAGACGGTCTTGGAGCGTATGAAAATTGCGCATCGGGAAAAACACTTTCCACAGCAACTGTCAGGGGGTCAGCAACAAAGGGTGGCCATTGCCCGGGCCGTGGTTACCAACCCCAAACTGATTTTGGCGGATGAGCCTACGGGTAACTTGGATTCCAAAAATGGTATAGAGGTGATGAACCTGTTGACCGAGCTGAACCAAGAAGGCACCACTATTGTCATGGTGACCCACTCCGACCGTGATTCGCATTATGCGCACAGGGTCATCAACCTGTTCGATGGGCAAATTGTCACTGAAAGTCAAAACAAACCCATGGGAGCAATGGTATAGGGGTTTATTCATCAATCATCATCAAAAACAACCATCATGTTCAAAAACTATATCCGAATCGCTTGGAGGAACCTTATCAAAAGAAAGGTGTTCACCACTATAAACATCCTAGGCTTGGCCATAGGCTTTGGCAGCAGTATTTTGATATATCTGTTTTTGACACACCATTTGTCCTTTGATAAGTTTCATGAGAATTCGGACAGAATCTATAGAATGGTCACCGAAAGTCATCAAGATCAGATAGGTTACAATGCCTCGGTGCCCCCTGCCTTTGCAAAAGTGTTCCGTGAAGAATACCATTACGCCGAAAAAGTCGCCAAAATGGTCAATTGGGATGAGGTGCTCGTTAAGGTGGAAGCCCAAGGACAAAACCAACCCTATAAACTAGGCGTTGCCTTTGTTGAGCCGGATTTTTTTGACATCATGACCTTTCCTCTAATGGACGCTGCCGGCAATAGGTCTTTGGAAGAACCCAATACGGCATATATCACCGAAAAAATGGCCGTGAAATTATTCGGAACAGTCAATGCTCTTGGGAAAACCTTTCTTTATGACAACAAAGAAACCATTGAAGTTATTGGAATTCTTCAAAATGTTCCCAAAACTTCTTTGGTAACTGAAGGGCTGTTCATCTCGTTCAAGACCTTGGAAAAATTCAATGAATTTGTTTCAGAGGAAACGTGGGGCGGCATTTCGTCAGATTTACAATGCTTTGCCCTATTGCACCCCAACCAGAACATAGCCGACATAGAAAATATGCTATTGGAACTTCCTAAAAAGCATCGCCCCAAAAGCAAAAACAAACACGTTTACAAGCTACAACCACTGGCTGATATTCATTTTAATTCAAAATATGGTGGTGTAGACCCTGCTTTAATGTGGGTTTTTGGTGTCATTGGACTTTTTTTGATACTCATTGCCTGTATCAATTTCATCAACATTTCAACAGCTCAGGCCTTCTACAGGTCCAAAGAAATTGGGGTCAGAAAAGTATTGGGGAGCTTTAGGCATCATCTGTTCTGGCAATTTTTGTCCGAAACTTTTGTAATTAGCCTTTTTGCCATCGGATTGGGCATTCTTTTAGCTGTTTTGTTTCTCCCTTCGTTCAACAATTTGTTTGAACTGGAGCTCTCCATGAACAATCTGTGGAATGTGCAGTTTTTTGCTTTTTTAAGTGCTGTGCTGGTCTTGGTATCGTTCCTATCTGGTAGCTACCCTGGCATTTTAATGTCCCGTATTGTTCCTGTGCTTGCCCTAAAGGGCAAATTGAACCATAACGACACGGGAGGCTCTACAACTCGGAAAGTTTTGGTCGTAGCACAGTTTGCCATATCGATTGTCCTAATAGCAGCAACACTGATTATTTCCAGACAGATAGATTATGCCGTAAACACCAATTTAGGTTTTGATAGGGAATCCATTGTCATGGTGGACATCCCCACGGACATTGAACCCGTAAAGCTAAAATCCCTTAAAGATCAATTGTCCCAAATTGGGGGAGTCAATGAGGTTTCTGCATGCTTGGATAGTCCTGGAGCTTCGCACAGTAATTGGGGAACCAGCATAAAGTTCCACAATAGGCCAGAAGATGAGGAATTCAGCATTCAAGCCAAGCTTGCCGATAAAGACTATCTAAAAACTTTTGACATTCCATTAGTGGCTGGAAGAAACTTTTTTGAGCACGACTCTATCACTGAAGTCCTTGTCAATGAAAAATTGGGAGAAAAATTGGGGTTGGCCTCATCCAATGACCTGTTGGGCAAGAAAATCGAAGTAAATAGTGAAAGAACAACCATTGTTGGAGTTATTGCCAATTTTCACGACAGCGATTTTACGGAAGACATTAGTCCAGTTTTTATAGCGTACAAACCCCACTGGTTCAGTCAAATAGCAATAAAAATAAGCGCCCAAAACACTAAATCCATTTTAGATCAAATCGGGGAAAAATGGTCCAATACATTTGAAGGCTATATTTTTGAACCGCATTTTATGGATGAACGTGTTGCAGAGCAATACGAAGCGGAACAACGGTATTTATCCCTTTCCAAAGTTTTCTCAGGCTTGGCCATATTGATTGGCTGCCTTGGCCTCTACGGTCTTATTCTCTTTTTTGTGGGCCAAAGAACCAAGGAAATTGGCATTAGAAAAGTGTTGGGCAGCAATGTCACCAACATCTTGACGCTTTTTTCCATGGATTTCTTTAAGCTCATCCTCATAGCCGGCGTTTTGGCTACCCCCATTGCTTGGTATCTCATGGAACAGTGGCTTCAAGGTTACGCCTATAGAACCCAAATACACTGGTGGGTTTTTGCCCTGGCCATTGTATCCATCATGGTCATCACATTGATTACCATAAGCTATCAGACCCTAAAAGTGGCCTTGGCCAGTCCTGTTAAAAGCCTGCGAACCGAATAAACTAATTTTCAAAACGACACGTCATGTTTAAGAACAACATAAAAATTGCATGGAGGAATCTCAAAAAGCAACCCTTTTTCACGTTTCTCAACACTTTTGGCCTTGCCATTGGAATGGCTGGTGCATTGCTTATCTGCCTCTTCATCTATGACGAATTAAGTTATGACAAGATGTTTGTTGATGCCGAACGCATCTATCGGGTTGACAGCGATATTAAATTTGGCGGGGCCGAAATAAAAGCCTCTGAAGCTGCAGCTCCAATGGCGGAGGCTTTGCAAAGAGATTTTCCGCAGGTAGAATCTGCTATTCGCTTCCGGGACAGGGGAAGTCTATTATTGCGTAAAAGTGGCACTGAAACCAACACAAAAGAACTCCAGGTCACTTTTGTCGATTCCACCTTCTTCGATTTCTTTGGAATAAATCTACTGGTGGGTGATTCCAAAACGGCCCTGACCCAACCCAACACTTTGGTCTTGACCAAAACCGCTGCCGAAAAGCATTTTGGTGTCAAGGACGCCTTGGGACAACGTTTATTACTGAACAATACGGACACCTATACGGTTACAGGGGTCATAGATGACCTCCCCAGAAATTCGTTTTTAAGGGACCATTCTGTTTTTATGGCCATGAGCGGTTTTGCCGATTCGCAATCCCCCGATTGGGGCAGTCACAATTACTTTACGTTCATAAAACTGATTCCCTCGGCCAATGTCGCAGATTTTCAAGCTCCTTTGAACACCCTCTTCGACACCTATCTGTTGCCCTGGGCACAAAATTTTTTCCCGGGGATAACCAAGGAATCCTTCCTTGCTTCAGGCAATTATGTCAACTATCATACAATGCCTTTGACCGATATCCATCTTCATTCGAGCCGGCAGTCTGAAATGAGCCCGAACAGTACCATGCAAAATGTATACATTCTTTCCTTTATAAGCTTGTTTCTGATTGTTCTCGCCTGTGTGAACTTCATGAACCTCTCTACGGCGTATTCCCTGAAAAGGGCCAAAGAGGTAGGTATTAGAAGAACATTGGGGTCCAACAAAATAGATTTGGTACGGCAGTTCTTGATCGAATCGGGACTTATCTCCTTCATTTCACTTTTGGTAGCGTTGATTATTGCCATAATAATACTGCCCTTTTTCAATGACCTTGCAGGAAAGGCAATTGCCATTCCCTTTTCAAATCCTATTTTTTGGGGAATAGTGCTATTCGCCACTGTTATCCTAGGGATTTTCTCAGGAAGCTACCCGGCCTTCTTCATGTCACGGTTTATGCCCGTGAAAACACTCAAGGGTGGAGGGCAAAGTGATGTGGGCGGAGGTAATGTCCGAAACGCGTTGGTTGTGTTCCAGTTTGCCATTTCGGTCTTCTTGATCGTTAGCACCATCGTTGTTTTTCAACAGCTAAGATTCATACAAAGCAAAGATTTGGGTTTTACCAAAGATCAAGTGGTTCTGATCGATGATGTTTTCTCCGCCGGGTCTCAAGTTGGGGCCTTGAAAGAAGAAGTCCTCAAATTGAGTCAGACCAAAAATGCCACCTTGAGTTTTTATTTTCCAACACCATCTTCCCGCTCCAACGGCTCCTTTTTTAAAGAAGGATCAGTGGACCAAGAAAATGCCATCCAAATGCAAACTTGGACTGTTGATCACGATTATATAGGTACGATGGACATGGAGCTCATTGCCGGGCGTAATTTCAGTAAGGAATTCAGCACCGACTCCACCGCTGTAATCGTCAATGAAGCCACTCTAAAAATTCTTGGTGTTGGCCCAGAAGAGGCGTTGGGTCTAAAAATGACGGACGACCTAGGAGTGGAAGAACTCCAATTTAGCACAATCATCGGCGTAGTTAAAAATTTCCATTATGAATCGTTGCGGGAAAATATTGGGGCCTTGGGTCTCTTCTTGGACAGACAACCTTCTGGGATACTGGCGGTAAGATTGAATGCGGGAGACTTTTCCTCTACCATTGCCAAAATCAAGGGAATCTGGAACAGGTTTGCGCCCGGGCAACCTTTTAGCTATCGCTTTATGGACGATTCTTTCAATACCACCTACGATGCGGAGCAACGTTTGGGCAAAATATTCATGGTCTTTACGGTCCTTTCCATTTTGATTGCCTGCTTAGGCTTGTTCGGACTTGCTGCTTTCAATGCCCAAAAGCGTACCAAAGAAATTGGAATCCGCAAGGTTTTGGGGGCCAGCGTCCAGCAGATTACCTATCGATTGACCACCGACTTCCTAAAAATGGTCGGAATCTCCATCCTTATCTCCCTGCCTATTGGTTGGTTTGCCATGAACAAATGGCTTGAAGATTTTTCCTATCGCATAGAAATAGGATGGTGGGTATTTGCCCTAGCAGCACTTTTGGCCATAGGGGTGGCCGTACTCACCGTAGGCTATCAGAGTATAAAGGCTGCCGTAGTGAATCCCATAAAAAGCCTTAGAACAGAATAATCATCATCAAAAACAAGAAGCCATGTTCAAAAACTATATAAAGATTGCCTGGCGCAACATTAAAAAAGATAAATTATTCACTGGCATTAAGATTGGCGGATTTGCCATGGGCATTGCTGCTTGTCTTTTGATAGCCCTTTTCATAAAAAATGAACTAGGCTATGATACCCATTACAAGAACAAAGATCGAATCTACCGTGTGGTCATGCAAGGTATGATGGATGGGGAGCAACTTAAAAGCGTTCATTTTCAACTTCCTTTTGCAGAAACATTGGCCTCCACTTTTCCAGAAATCCAAAAAGCAGGCAAAATAAATACAAGTGAACTTTTTGGTGCCGGAAGAAGGGCGTTACGTCCTGAAGGAACAACCCAAAACAACTTTGAAGAGGGCTTCGTATATGCAGACCAATCCGTTTTTGACCTATTGGAATGGGAGTTGGAACAGGGCAATCCTGAAAATCTGCTTGTAAATCCAGGTAGTGTTGTAATGACGGCCTCAAAGGCGGCCAAATATTTCCCCGATGGCAATGCTGTGGGAAAAACGGTTTTACTTGACGATAATTCCACTAGACCCTATACGATAACAGGAATCATTAAGGAAGATCTTTCCAAAAAGTCACATATGGATTTTGACTTCCTTTTGGCGATTGAGGACACCAATATGAGTTGGTCCAACAATAATTATTTCACCTATGTATTGCTTGATGAAAATGTTGATGTTGCCTCTTTGGAGAAAAAGATGGGCTCAATTCTAGAAAATTTTGTCATTCCTGCCTACCGCGAAAGGATGAGGGGAGAGAAGTTCATGGAGGTTTTAAAAACATTGGAGTATAAATTGCAGCCTATTGGCGACATCCACTTAAAATCAGATTTAAAGATGGGTGATGGGTTAAACCATGGCGATATTCGATTTGTCTGGCTGTTCGCTGCCATTGCCGGGTTTGTTTTGTTGTTGGCGGTAATAAACTTCATCAACTTGTCCACCGCCAAGTCTGCCAATAGGGCCAAAGAGGTTGGATTAAAAAAGACGGTGGGAGCTTTTCGGGGCGATTTGGTAAGCCAATTTTTAACCGAGTCCATCCTTTTTAGCATAATTTCCTTTGTTATTGGGGTCTTATTGGCCTGGGGACTGCTCCCTACTTTCAATTCCATTGCAGCCAAAAACATAGGTATGCCTTGGGAAACATGGTGGTTCCTTCCCATAATAGGAATAGCGGCCCTAATCATAGGGATTATTGCAGGCCTATACCCTGCATTTTATCTATCCGCTTTTAAACCAGTTAACGTGCTCAAGGGGTCCCTGAGTACGGGAAGCAAAAGTGGAAAACTCCGCAGTGGACTCGTTGTTTTTCAGTTTACCACTTCAGTGGTTTTAATCATTGGCACTTTGATTATCTATAAGCAAATGAATTTTATTTTGGACAAGAAACTGGGGTTCAACAAGGAGCAAGTATTGGTCATCAAGGGAACCAACTTATTAAAAAACAATACTGAGTCCTTTAAGGAAAGGCTTCTTGGGCTATCCAATGTAAAAACAGCTACCATAAGTGATTACCTTCCCATTGAAGGCACAAAGCGGAATGGAAACACATTTGGTCTACTACGTGATGGAAGACAAGAAATCTCGGTCCCTGCACAAATTTGGCGAGTAGATTATGATTATATACAAACCCTTGGGCTTCAGCTTAAAAACGGAAGGGCATTTTCCAAGGAATTTGCCAGCGATTCATCTGCCATAGTCATCAATTCGTCCATGGCCAAGGAACTAGGATTTGATGATCCCATAGGAAAGCGCATCAATAATGGGGAAGATTGGACCATAATTGGTGTCCTTGAGGATTTTCACTATAAGAATCTCAAAGAAGAAATTGCCCCGGTCTCATTGGTCATTGGTAATAGCCCAAGCATGGTATCGGTAAAACTGAATAAAGGGGAAACCACAAGGGCAATCCATGCCATAGAAGCCATTTGGCAAGACTATGTGCCTCAACAAGCATTTGAATATACCTTCTTGGACCAGGAATTTGCCCAAATGCATGACGACGTACAACGCATGGGAAAGATATTCAACAGCTTTGCCCTATTTGCCATCCTTGTCGCTTGTTTGGGTCTATTTGCCCTTTCCGCTTTTTTGGTGGAACAGCGTAAAAAGGAAATTAGCATCCGTATGGTTCTTGGGGCTCCTTTCAAAAGCATCTATCAATTACTCACTTTTGATTTTGTAAAGCTGATATTAATATCAATACTCATTGCAACCCCTATTGGCTGGTACTTAATGAACCGGTGGTTGGAAGATTTCGCCTATAGGATCAATATTTCTTGGTGGGTCTTTGTCCTATCTGGTCTTTTGGCATTGGCAGTAGCATTTTTAACGGTCAGCTACCAAGCCATTAAAGCAGGTTTGGTCAACCCGGCAAAAAGTTTGCGCGCCGAATAAATCACATCAAAAAACAAAACCATCATGTTAAAGAACTATTTAAAAATTGCCTGGAGAAACCTAACCAAGCACAAGGCGTATACCATCATAAATGTGGGTGGATTGGCCTTGGGTATGGCGGTTGCACTTATCATTGGCCTTTGGATGCAGGATGAACTCACCCACAACGATTACTTCTCCAATAAAGATACTATCGCCCAGATATTCCAATCGCAGACCTTTAATGGGGAAACCGGTACAGGCCCTGCCATTCCCCGTCCCTTGGAAAAAGCATTCCGAGATGGGTATATGGACAACTTCGAGCACTTAGTAATGGCCTCATGGAACAATTCCCAATATCTGAAGTACAAGGAGACCAGTATTTCAAGGACCGGAAACTTTATGCAACAGGAAGCTCCTGAAATGCTCGACCTAACCATTATAAAAGGTGAAAAAGATGGTCTTAGGGAAATCAATTCCATTATGCTCTCCGCTTCCACGGCCAATGCCCTTTTTGGCAATGAGGAGCCCATTGGAAAAGTCATCAAGGTCAACAGTCAGTATGATATGATGGTCACTGCAATCTATGAAGACATCCCTTTTAATGCCTCTTTTAATGACATGCACTATCTCATGCCTTGGGATAAATATCTGACCACGGCTGAATGGCTCAAAAATGCCGAGGACCAATGGGGGAACAATTCCTTCCAGATGTTTGTTCAAATAGCCGATAATACTACAATGGAAAGGGTTACATCGGTCATTAAAGATGTAAAAAAAGATTTAAACGAAGATACCGCACAGTTTAACCCGCAACTGATGTTGCTGCCTATGGACGACTGGCACCTCCGTAATTTTTTTGAAAATGGGAAGCAGGTGGGTGGACGCATCAAATACGTTTGGTTGTTTGGCATCATTGGGGTATTCGTGTTGCTTTTAGCCTGTATCAACTTTATGAACCTTAGTACCGCCCGTTCCGAAAAAAGAGCCAAGGAAGTTGGTATACGAAAGTCCATTGGATCCCATCGTGGGCAATTGATCAACCAGTTCTTGGGAGAATCCTTTTTAGTGGTCCTGTTTGCCTTTCTCATTGCCGTTCTTATTGTAGTGATATCCTTGGGCGGATTTAATGAGCTGGCCAGAAAAGAAATAGATTTCCCTTGGACACTTCCAAGCTTTTGGGCAATCTCCATCCTTTTTATTATAGCTACTGCCTTGCTCGCGGGAAGCTATCCAGCCCTATACCTTTCCTCCTTTAGACCTGTTGATGTGCTCAAGGGCACCTTCAAGGCAGGAAAGCATTCCGGTTTGCCTAGAAAAATTTTGGTCGTGCTCCAATTTACCGTTTCAGTTGCCTTCATCATCGGAACTGTTATCGTAATGCAACAAATCAACCACGCTAAAAACCGACCTATTGGGTACGATCGCGAAGGCTTGGTACAAATTCCGGTCATGAGCCAAGACTTTACTGGGAAGTACGAATTAATGCGCAATGAATTCATTGCTTCCGGGGCGGTTGTTGAAATGTCATCCTCCAGTAGCCCAACCACCAACATTTGGTCCAACCGAAGTGGATGGACTTGGGAAGGTAAGCCAGAAGGATTTCAGGAAGATTTGGCCTATACGGAAGTTTCCCCCGAATATGCCAAATCGCTCAACCTTAAGATTGTGGCTGGAAGGGATTTTTCAAGGGAATTTCCTTCGGATTCCAATGCTGTTCTACTCAACGAAACTGCTGTAAAATATATGGGACTTAAAGACCCTGTTGGTAAACTTTTAAAGGATGAGGACACTGAAAATCCGAGTGAACCTCTAAAAATTATTGGTGTGGTTCAGGATATGATTGCCCAATCCCCATATGAACCTGTAAAACAAGGTATGTACACCTTTGACAAATATGGCAACGCTTCCTTCTACAACCTACGGTTGAACCCCAAACAAAGTGCCGGACAAAATCTGGCTGTTATTGAGCGGGTCTTCAAGGAGCATTTTCCCAATATTCCGTTCCAGTACGACTTTGTAGATGAGGAATACGGCGAAAAATTTGCCGCCGAGGAGCGTATTGGTCGTCTTTCGGGAATCTTTACTGCCTTGGCCATCCTTATCAGCTGTTTGGGACTCTTTGGATTGACATCCTTTGTTGCGGAACAGCGTACCAAGGAAATTGGGGTCCGCAAAGTGTTGGGAGCCACGGTTTTCAATGTCTGGAACATGTTGTCCAAAGACTTTTTAAAACTGGTCATCATTTCCTGTTTTATAGCTGTGCCCATAGCCTATTACGTTATGAACGGATGGTTGCAGGAATATCCATATCGCGTAATCCTTAAGTGGTGGATCTTTGCCTTGGCCATGCTTGGGGCCCTGTTTGTGACCGTGGTCACCGTAAGCTTCCAAGCCATTAGGGCTGCAAAGGCAAATCCCGTAAAAAGTTTGCGGACAGAGTAATTCATCAGTAATCCAGTAAAGCCATGTTCAAGAACTATCTTAAAATAGCCTGGAGAAACCTTCTCAAAAACAAAGTCTTCACAACGGCCAATTTAATTGGATTGTCCACTGCTTTTGCAATAGCAATTCTTTTGGGTATGACAGCCATGTTTGATTTATCTTTTGACCAATTCCACAAAAAAAAGGATACGGTTTATCAACTGTATCTGTCCAATCAAACTCCAAAGGGAACAACTATCAGTGTTGTAAATCCTATTCCATTGGCCACAGCTTTAAAAGAGGAGGTTCCCGGAATAAAACATATCGCCCGATCTCTTAGCCAAGATGCTTTGATCACATACCAAAACAAAGACTTTGACTTGGATGCCGAATATGTAGACAACGATTTTTTCACTCTTTTCAGTTATCCTGTGATCATTGGCAATACCCAAGAACCTATTCCGAACAAAAATTCCATTGCCCTGAGTGAAAGTACTGCCAAAAAGATATTTGGAGATGGGAATGCCATTGGAGAAACCATCTTTCTACAACAAGGAAGGGAACAAGTTCCATTCACTGTTGCCTCAATACTGAAAGACACTCCAGTGAACACTAGTGTGGATTTTGATATTGTAATTCCGTTCGAGAGCCACAGGGAGTATCTTCCCAACATCGGCATATGGGATTCTTACAACCACTTGGTTTACCTAGAGTTGGAAGAGGGCGTTTCCCTATCCCAGTTTGAAAAAAATACCCGCTCTTTCACCAACCAACACTATGAAAATCAGATTGAAAGTATGGTCCGAGATGGAGCATTGCCTGATACCAACGGACAATACAAACAATTTCATCTTCTACCTTATTCCGATGTTGCCTTTGTCTCCTACGCAACCGGTATCGCTATAGTCAACCGTACCTTTCCCTATTTAATTTTAGGGATTGCCTTGCTCATCATTTTCATTGCTTGTGCCAATTTTATCAATATGAACATTGCTTTGGGAGAAAAACGGCTTAAGGAAATAGGCATGCGAAAAACCCTTGGAGCGGTCAAACGGCAACTTTTCGGACAATTTTGGTTGGAGAGTATCTTAATTTTTGTGGTCTCCATTGTGTTGGGATTGATAGCAGCTCATTTGCTATTGGACCCTTTCAAAACACTTTTTAACACACAGGCAACCCTTTCCAACCTATCCAAGCCAGTCATATTGGTAGGTTTTTTTCTTTCCCTATTGTTGATTACACTAATTGCTGGTGGATATCCGGCCCTCATATTGAGTAAACTCAATGCGATTAGGGCTCTTAAAGGAAAGTGGGAAATGGGCAAGAACCGATTGCGAAACGGTCTTATAGTGCTTCAATTTGTCATTGCCATTGTTCTCATAAGCGGAACCATAGTTCTTCATGGACAAATCCAGTATATGAGAAATAAGGACTTGGGCTATAACAAGGAACAAGTGGTTTCCATTCCACTCAATGGCAAAATGGATAGTTACCGGGTGGTACAACTCCTACGGGAAGAACTTAAAAATAACCCAAACATCCTTAGTGTGAGCGGTGCCGATAATAATTTGGGACGGGGAAGGGACGGCAGTTTGTCCACAAGTAAATGGCGGTTTGATTATAAAGAACGTAGTATAGGCACCAATGTACTTACTGTTGACCATGATTATTTAAAAACCTTGGACATTCCCTTGGTTTCGGGTAGGTCTTTCAGCAAAGAATACGGTGCAGACAGTCTTAGTATAGTAATCAATGAGACCATGGCAAAGGAATTGAATGAGAAAGACCCCCTATCCGTTAAAATCCAGGAAGACGAAGCCACTTATACCATCATTGGAGTATTGAAAGATTATCATTTTCAGAATATAAACAGGGAAATTGAACCGCTGACCCTTTTCATGAATACAGATTGGGACCTCTACTATGCTTATGTAAAAGTGAGTCCCGCGGCCATAGCCAAATCTTATGATGCCATCAAGGCCGCTTGGGGGAAAGTAGAGCCCCAAGCCGAGTTTTTAGGTTCTTTTTTGGATGAAAATGTTGATCGCACATTTAGACGGGAAAAAACAATGGCCACCATTATCACAAGTGGCAGCGTCTTAGGGATTCTCTTGAGCTGTATTGGATTGTTTGCCATGTCCATGCTAGTAGTGACCCAACGTACTAAGGAAATTGGCGTTAGAAAGGTAATTGGGGCAAGCGTATCTTCCATTACCCTATTATTAACCAAGGATTTCCTAAAATTGGTAGGCTTCGCTTTTCTAATAGCCGCACCCTTGGCTTGGTATTTTTTGAACAATTGGCTGGAGTCTTACCCCTTTCGAATCACCTTGAGCCCTTTGTATTTTGCCATGGCCGGTTTTTTAGCTATGCTGATCGCATTCTTGACTGTGGGGGCAAGAACCATAAGGGCTGCATCGGCCAATCCCGTAAAAAGTTTACGAACGGAATAAATCAACACTATGCTTTTACAATTACACAACATTTTTAAATGGGTCAACTCTGGAGGCCAGCGTATTTTTTTATTAAAGGACATCAATTTTGAAGTACGGGAAGGTGAGTTTATTTCCATTATGGGGCCTTCGGGTTCCGGAAAATCCACCCTGCTGAACGTTATCGGGATGTTAGACGGGTTTGATGAAGGGGAATACCAATTTTTGGACGAACCTGTACACTCCATCAAAGAAAAACACCGGGCCAATCTATATAAGGAATACATTGGTTTTGTGTTCCAATCCTATCATTTGCTGGACGAGCTCACGGTAAAGGAAAATCTGGAAATGCCCCTGCTCTATAAAAAATATAAAGGTGCTGAACGCAAAGCCATGGTGGCCGATATGCTGGACCGATTCAATATTGTGGGCAAAAAAGACCTTTTTCCGGCCCAACTCAGCGGTGGGCAACAGCAATTGGTGGGCATCGCCAGAGCCTTAATCTCAAATCCAAAACTGATTTTGGCCGATGAGCCCACGGGAAACCTCAACTCCAAGCAAGGGGAGGAAATCATGCAACTTTTTAAGCAGTTGAATGAAGAAGGCGTCACTATTATCCAAGTGACACACTCGGAGAAAAATGCAGCTTATGGTTCCCGAATCATCAACCTTTTGGATGGACGAATGATTTGATTAAGCCCAAGCATCAAGTTCAAAAAAGTATTCAAGAAACCAATATGATAGTAGTCATTGGTATTTGAGCTTGTACTTGAACTTTCTAAATCAAATCCGCAAGCTCCCTACCAACCAAACTGCCTAAGGCAACGCCCATTCCACCAAGCCGCACACCACAGTAAACGGAATTGGAAATTTGTTTTACGATGGGGGTTTTTTGGGTACCCACACCCATAATCCCGCTCCATCTTTGGTCAATTTCGAAGTCTTGGTCGGGAAGGATTACGTTCTTGAGTAATTTTTCCAAGGCATTCTGAATGGTCAGGGTCTCCCCAAATTCCATGGTCTCTTCGGTTTGAAAATCAAGATTGCGGCCACCTCCAAACAGGATTCGGTTATCTATGTTCCGAAAATAGTAGTAGCCCTCATCCAGATGGAACGTTCCCTTTATTTTTAGGTTTTTGATGGGCTTTGTGATCAGTACCTGTGCCCTAGCAGGCTTTACCACTTCGGACTGCAACAGTTTTGAGGCAAAACCGTTGGTCGCCACAAACACCTTTTTGGAATCAAATCCAAAGCCTTCCGCGTGGATGGTCACTTTGCTGCCAGAATCTTCCATGTCCGTGACCTCTATCCCATTTAAAATGGGAATTTGGTTGTCATGGCATTTTTGAAGTAGGGCCTGCATCATTTTTCCGGTATCCAATTGACCTTCAAATTGATGGGTAATATAGGTTTCACGAATCCCGGAAAACCCAAATTCATTTTTGGTTTTCACAAAAGGTGGGGCTCCAAAAACAGGAAGTAACAATTGGTTCAATTGCTCCATACTGTCCGAACAAGACGCAAACAATTCGGAATTATCCCCCAAGAAAAGTTCATGGCCTCCATGCTGTTCAAACCCGATGGCCTTGTCCCCCAAAAGCGTGCGCAATACCTGAATGCCGTTATATCGCTTTTGGACCAGCTGCAGCACTTCTTCCTCGGTGTGGGCCTTTACATCAGCCAAAATTTCTGAAACGCTCCCAAAACAGGCAAAGCCGGCATTCTTGGTGCTGGCCCCTTGAGGGAGACTGCCCCTTTCCAAGACCAAAATCCTGCTGCTGGGATATTTTTCCCTTAATCGGAGTGCACAGTTAAGCCCTACAATACCACTACCTATGATGGTAAAATCCACATCGGACAACCAGGTCTTATATTCCCAATAGCTTAGCTCCATAAAACAAAAACCCCGATAAAAATCGGGGCTGTATTTAGTCTTGATATTTGGAATCCATTTTGAACCCTTCCATGAATTTAGTGGTATAGTTCCCGGCCAAATAATCTGGGTGATCCATCAATTGTCTGTGGAACGGAATCGTGGTTTTTACACCTTCGATCACAAACTCATCCAACGCCCTGCGCATTTTGTTGATGGCCTCTTCCCGGGTCTGGGCCGTGGTAATCAACTTGGCAATCATGGAGTCGTAGTTGGGTGGAATCATGTAACCACTGTATACATGGGTGTCTAATCGGACCCCATGCCCACCGGGCGTATGAAGGGTTGTGATTTTTCCTGGGGAAGGTCTAAAATCATTGTACGGATCTTCCGCATTGATCCTACATTCAATGGAATGCAATTTTGGGTAATAGTTCTTCCCTGAGATGGGTACACCTCCGGCAACCAAAATCTGCTCCCGAATCAAATCATAATCCACCACCTGTTCTGTGATGGGGTGCTCCACCTGGATACGGGTGTTCATCTCCATGAAGTAGAAGTTTCGGTGCTTGTCCACCAAAAACTCCACAGTTCCCGCTCCTTCGTATTTAATATATTCAGCAGCTTTCACTGCAGCTTTACCCATATCTTCCCTTAGGGAATCCGTCATAAAAGGTGACGGCGTCTCCTCGGTCAGTTTTTGGTGTCTACGTTGTACCGAACAATCCCTTTCTGAAAGGTGACATGCCTTTCCATATTGGTCGCCCACAACTTGAATTTCAATATGTCGTGGCTCCTCAATGAGCTTTTCCATGTACATTCCGCCATTGCCAAAAGCAGCTGTGGCTTCTTTCACGGCGCTTTCGAAATTCTTTTCCATTTCGTCCTCGGACCAAATGGCGCGCATTCCCTTTCCTCCACCACCGGCAGTAGCTTTGATCATAACGGGATACCCCATTTTTTTGGCTTCCTTTCTAGCATGGTCCACATCCTTCAGTAGCCCATCTGATCCCGGAACTGTGGGAACCCCAGCTTTTTTCATGGTTTCCTTGGCCGTAGCCTTGTCCCCCATTTTTTCAATCTGTTCCCCGGAAGCACCAATGAACTTAATATCGTGCTCAGCACAGATTTTCGAGAACTTGGCGTTTTCGGAAAGAAACCCATATCCTGGGTGAATGGCATCGGCATTGGTAATCTCCGCAGCAGCAATGATGTTCGGAATCTTTAAATAGGATTCGTGGCTGGGGGCCGGACCAATACAAACGGCTTCATCTGCAAAACGCACATGGAGACTTTCCTCGTCCGCCTTGGAGTATACGGCAACGGTCTTTATCCCCATTTCCTTGCAGGTACGAATAATTCGCAGTGCAATTTCTCCCCTATTTGCAATCAATATTTTTTTAAACATAGAACACAATCTTAAATTCTGAATTCTAAATCTTAAATGGTTTTAAACAACAGGAATCGCTGCTTAAAATTTATCATTTAAAATTCACTACGATGGATCTACCAAGAACAATGGCTGATCAAATTCCACTGGAGAGGAGTCATCAACCAATACCTTGACGATTTTTCCGGAAACTTCGGATTCTATATCGTTGAACAATTTCATGGCTTCGATCACACAAAGCACATCACCTTGGCTAATGGTGCTACCCACCTCAACAAAAGCGGGTTTGTCAGGAGAAGGTTTTCTATAGAACGTTCCTATGATAGGTGATTTAATGGTGATGTATTTGGAGTCATCGGATTTTGAGGCGGGTTCCGCTGCAGGTGCTGCGGTTTCTTGAGTAGCTGGAACCGCAGCCACAGGTCCGGCAGGTGCTTGGGTCATTGGAATTTGCTGTACAATGGTTGTCTCGGGGATACTTGAGCTTGTACTACCGGTTCGGATGGTGATCTTAATGTCTTCCATCTCCAACTTCACCTCGCTGGCACCCGATTTGGCCACAAACTTGATTAAACTTTGAATTTCCTTAATGTCCATGGAATATGATTTTGTTAGTTGTGCTATTTAAGAATTATAGGCCCATTTTAAGTAAATGGAGCCCCATGTGAAGCCTCCTCCAAAGGCGGCAAAAATTAAATTGTCTCCTTTTTTCAATTGTTTTTCATAATCGAACAACAACAATGGCAAGGTTGCCGATGTTGTGTTTCCGTAGCGGTGGATATTGATCATCACCTTTTCGGAATCCACTCCCATTCTATTGGCCGTGGCATCTATGATACGTTTATTGGCCTGATGGGGTACCAACCATTGCACGTCTTCATGGGTAAGGTTGTTCCGCTCCATAATCAGCGCGGATACCTCCGCCATGTTGGAAACCGCAAATTTAAAAACGGATTTCCCATCTTGATATACATAATGTTGTTTGTTCTTCACCGTTTCTTCAGACGCAGGCAAGATAGAACCTCCAGCATCAATTTTCAAAAACTGGCGTCCAATTCCATCCGATCTCAAATACTCGTCCTGTACCCCAAGCCCTTCTTCATTGGGTTCAAAGAGTACGGCCCCGGCACCATCACCAAAGATAATGCAAGTAGTACGATCCGTATAATCAATGATCGATGACATCTTATCGGCCCCGATTACCAAAACTTTCTTGTATTTTCCTGATTCAATATAACTGGCCGCGGTAGACATTCCGTACAAAAAACTGGAGCATGCAGCCTGTAAGTCATACGCAAAGGCATTTACGGCCCCTATTTCTGAAGCCACATATGCCGCAGTCGACGCAACGGGAAGATCTGGAGTGGCCGTGGCCACCAATACAAAATCAATTTCCGAAGGGTCTACATTTCCTTTTTTAATAAGATCTTGGGCCGCCCTTATGGCCATATACGAAGTTCCGGCGTTCTCTTCCTTTAATATTCTCCGCTCTTTGATTCCGGTCCTCGAGGTTATCCATTCATCATTGGTATCTACCATGGTTTCCAACACTTTGTTGGATAGTACGAAATCGGGAACATATCCTCCCACAGCTGTTATCGCTGCTGTTGTTTTATTCATTTTAGCGTCTCTTTTTGTCAAAAACATTGAAATTTGACCCAGAAGAGGTGAAAATTAGTCATTTTATATGACTTTTTTATCAAAACGGGGCCGTTTTTGAAATTAACTTCAGTCCATAAAAAAACTCCCGCTAGTTTGGAACGGGAGTTGGTTTATTTTGAGGGATTTGCCATTAGGCAGCAGTTTCTTCCTCTGTTTTGTCTATCAATACTTGACCTCTGTAGTACAATTTACCTTCATGCCAGTGTGCCCTGTGGTACAAGTGCATTTCTCCTGTTACGGAATCCTTGGCAATTGTAGGGGCTACCGCTTTGTAGTGGGTTCTTCTTTTGTCCCTTCTGGTCTTTGATGTCTTTCTTTTAGGATGTGCCATTATAAACCTATTTGTCCGTTAGTAACTTTTTTAAATCATCCCATCTGGGATCTGTTTTTTCTGATGGTTTCTTTTCTTCTTTTGGCTGCAATTCTTCCAGCTTGTCCAAGATTTCCGATTTCAACGTTCCGTCCAATACACCGGGGTGTACTCTTTTTTGAGGGACGGCCAGCACCAACATCTCATAGATGTACTGTGCAATGTTGATTTGGTACTCGCCATGGGGAATGATCAAAATTTCATCATCTTCATCATTGTACTCTTCCCCAAACTTGATGACCAAGTGCAAATCTGAATGGATGGGTTGGTCAAAAGGTTCGCCGGTCATGTCGCAATCCACATTCACCGTTCCCTCGGCCTCGATTTCCAATTCCATCATATTGCTCATCTTTTCCAATATGGCGGTCACCTTTACGGAAGCTCCGTTAAATTCTTGGTATTCAAAAGATTCAAAGAACGCATTGTCAATCTCGTACACAAATTCGTGTTTTCCCAACTTCAAGCCTGAAAATGGGATAAAAAACTCCTTCAGCTTCATTGTTTCTACACTTAAGGTTTGTGTACCAGCCTCTAAAGGCGGGTGCAAAGATACTACTTATTTACAAAACTGCAATTCCAACACCAACAAATATCCATCTTTGTGGAACTTTTTTAGCTCGCACGCTTGGTCTTTTGTTTTTTCAGTGGGTTTTTGCTCAATTCCATATACTCTGTACGGTTCTTGAACACTTCAATGGCCATAAAAACCGCTTCTTTAAAAGAGCTGTTGTCCGCTTGCCCTTTTCCGGCAATTTCATAGGCCGTGCCATGGTCCGGCGATGTCCTAACCTTGTCAAGTCCAGCGGTATAGTTCACCCCTTTTCCAAAGGAAAGGGTTTTAAAGGGAATAAGTCCTTGATCATGATAGGCCGCTAAAATGGCATCAAAATTCTTGTGGTTGTCCGAGCCAAAAAAACTGTCTGCCGAATATGGCCCGTACACCAACGTTCCCTTATGGAACAATTCTGTGATTATCGGCTTCAAAATTTTATCATCTTCTTCCCCAATGGTACCGTTGTCCCCACTATGCGGATTTATGCCCAATAATGCTATTCTTGGTCTGCGGATGCCAAAATCCATTTTCAGGGATTTTTCCATGGTGGCTATCTTATGCCTCACCAAACTGGGGGTTATGGCCTGGGCCACATCCTTAACGGCAATGTGGTCCGTGAGCAACCCCACCCGAAGGGTATCGGCCACCATAAACATTAGGCTTTCCCCGTTCAACTCCTGGGCCAGATAATCGGTATGGCCGGGAAATTTAAAATCTTCGGATTGTATGTTGTTCTTGTTGATGGGTGCCGTTACTAAAACGTCAATACTTCCATCCTTTAAAGCAGAAACTGCGGCACGAAGCGATTTAATGGCATAAGACCCTCCTTCTTGTGTGGCCTGCCCATATTCAATCTTTGGGACTTCTTTCCAAACATTTACAATATTGATCTTTCCTTCAACAGCTTGGGACGCATCCCTTACCCCATTGAACGTCATCTCGATTCCCAAATCCGACTTTTGGTGGGAAACCGTTTTGTTTGATGCAAAAATAATTGGGGTACAGAAGTCCAACATCCGTGGGTCTTCAAATGTTTTTAGGGCAACTTCACACCCAATTCCATTTAGGTCCCCAATGGAAATCCCCAGGTTTATTTTTTGATTTTCCTTCATATAATGACTGCCGTTATGGCTACTTTTGCATTACAAAACTAGTCAATTAATAAGACACATGTTCACAGGTATCATAGAGACTTTAGGGAAAGTTGAAAAGCTTGAAAAAGAGGGAGGTAATTTGCACATTACCCTATCATCCAATATTACATCGGAACTGAAGATAGACCAAAGTGTTTCGCACAATGGGGTATGCCTTACCGTGGTGGCCATAAAAGATGACTTATACACCGTGACCGCTATTGAAGAGACCTTGATCAAGAGCAATATAGGCGACTTAAAGACTGGTGATGTGGTGAATTTGGAACGCGCCATGGTCTTGGGTGCTCGGTTGGATGGTCATATTGTGCAGGGACATGTGGACCAAACCGCCCAATGCATTTCCATGGAACAAAAAGATGGTAGTTGGGTTTTTCGTTTTCAATACGATTCCAGCTTGAACAATGTAACCATTGAAAAAGGTTCCATAACCGTGGACGGTGTAAGTTTGACCGTGGTTGATTCCAAAAAAGACAGCTTTAGCGTAGCCATCATTCCATATACTTTTGAACATACCCGTTTCAATACCTATATAATGGGTACATCGGTGAACCTAGAGTTCGATGTGGTTGGAAAATATGTGGCCCGTTTAATGGGCCTTCGACAATAATGTTGAAAAATCTTCGCCTTATACTTTTATAAAAATCTTCCGCTTGTACAATACGTAGGCCAAAAGGCAGTAAAATGACACTACCGTTAAACCATACAGCAGGGATGAGAGTTTCATGGGCATAAAATCGTGCACATAAATGGTCTGGAACAACCATCCGTGCAAGGAGTTTTCACCATCCACCTTGATCAACCCGAACAGTTTACTGATGAAACTGGATAAGAAATACACCACAATGGCATTGGCACCGGCGTATTTAAAGATACTGCCGAATTTTATTCCTTTAACGTCGGTGAGGTGATAAATAATCGCCAATACAATATTGGCCCATCCCGCTGTTACCAAAACGAAGCTACTGGTCCATAATGCCTTGTTGATAGGAAATACCACATCCCAAACGTGGCCCAAAATCAAAAACGCACCTCCCAAGCCGAACAAAATTGTGGTCTTCTTCTCTTGTTTTGACGTCAATATCAGTCCAGTGAAAATGCCCAGCAATGAACTTACTATGGCCGGAATGGTGCTTAAAAGTCCTTCGGGGTCATAATCAGGTCTATAATTATGTGTGCCAAACACCTTTACATCAAGATAGTTTGCCAAGTTGTTCGGTGCTCTTTCCAAAGTGGAAGCCACTCCTTCAACGGGCACAAATACCATGAGCAACCAATACCCAATCAATAAAATACCTGAAATGGCAATAAGCTTTTTCCAGTCCAAATTGATAAACAGGATGGAGGCAAAGAAAAACACTACCCCAATCCGTTGCAAAACCCCGGGGAACCTTATGTTTTCAAAATCCTTGAAGAAAGGAAAGCTTAGGGTGAAGGCCCCCAAGAATATACCCAGCCCGATCAATTTTAAGCTTCGAATCGTGATTTTCTTGTAAGTGCTAGAATCTGTCTTTTTATTTTGATAGGCCAGCGCAATGGAAGTCCCCACAATAAAAAGGAAAAATGGAAACACCAAGTCTGTTGGTGTGTACCCATGCCATTGTGCGTGCAATAACGGAGCATACACATGGCCCCAAGTACCCGGGGTGTTCACCAGTATCATCAATACAATGGTCATCCCCCTAAAAATATCTACGGATAAAACTCTATTTTTCATGGTGCTGTTATAAGATGTTATCCTTGATCCTACCCCAAGCCTTGATCAGGAAAAATCCTGAAACAAGGGCAACACCGGTCAAAATGAGAGCCAATTGGGTTTCTTGATAGATCCAATAGCCCGTTGCAAACATGATGGAGTAAATCAATACCACACCCAACAACATGGCCGTGATGCCCGCAGGAACACTCCATTTTTCATTGCTTTTGACAATTTCTACATTCTCTGCGTCTGCTTCATCCACAATCTTTTTCCAACCTGGTCCTCCCGGCTGAATCTTGAGGTAGAAACTACGCAAAACTTCTTTGCTTTCCGGTTGTGTCACAAACGTAGCCGTTAACCAAATGATTGATGTGACCACCATAATAAATGGTAAGTCTGCCCATTCTGGGAACACCCCGGTTTCAGGAGCAAAAAGGATTTCCCTTAATGAAGTGGTCTCCAAAAGAACGGCCAAGATCCCTGAGGAAAACATCGCCGTGATTTCACTCCAAGCATTGATACGCCACCAAAACCAACGTAGAATAAAGATAAGTCCCGTTCCCGCTCCAAAAGACAGCAATAGGTTGAACACACCCATGGCATCTTGTAGCGCCAAAGCCAAAAATGCACTTAAGACCATCAATACTACAGTGGACAGTCTTCCCACATTCACCATCTGCTTTTCAGTGGCATTTGGATTTATCTGTTGTTTGTAAAAGTCATATACAATATAGGAAGAGCCCCAGTTCAATTGTGTTGAGATGGTACTCATATACGCTGCTGCCAAAGACGCCAAAACAATTCCCAAAAGACCCGTGGGCAATTTGGTCATCATGGCAGAATAAGCCAAATCGTGTCCCAATTTATCTTCTGTTACATTAGGAAAAGCTTCATGGATACTGGCAATATCCGGATATACCACCAAAGAGGCCAGTGCTACCAAAATCCATGGCCAAGGACGCAAGGCATAGTGCATGATATTGAAGAAGAATGTGGCTCCAATGGCATGGTTCTCATCTTTTGCCGCCAACATCCGTTGTGCGATATAGCCACCACCACCGGGTTCCCCTCCGGGGTACCACGAACTCCACCATTGTACAGCCAATGGAATGATCAAGGCCGTTATCAACGCTTTCTTATCACTAAAATCGGGAAGGATACTTAGCTTTCCTTGTACATTTTCATTTTCCAAAATGGACTGAATTCCACCAACCTCAGGAAGATTGACCAGATAGACCGCAGCCCCTATAGCACCGCCCATGGCCACAAAAAAGAGAAGAAAATCACTGTAAACCACTCCCTTAAATCCTCCAAGGGCGCTAAAAATAACCGTTATAAGGCCGGCACTGACTACAGTTACCCAAGGGTCCAACCCCAACATAACACCACCTATCTTAATGGCGGCCAAGGTAACCGAGGCCATGGTGATCACATTGAAAAACACCCCTAAGTAAATGGCCCGGAACTTCCTTAAAAAGCTTGCAGCCTTACCACCATACCTAATTTCATAAAACTCCAAATCCGTATTTACGTTGGATTTCCGCCATAACTTGGCATATACAAAAACCGTGAGCATTCCCGTCAATAGGAAACACCACCATCCCCAGTTTCCGGAAACACCATTGGAACGAACCAAATCGGTCACCAAATTGGGCGTATCCGTGGAAAATGTCGTTGCCACCATGGAAAGTCCCAACAACCACCATGGCATGGTCCTTCCCGATAAAAAGTATTCTGATGAGCTTTTTCCTGATTTCTTGGAAACATAAATTCCTATGAAAAGGACAATAGCGAAAAATGTAAAGATTATGGCATAATCTAAGGTTTGTATATCCATTGGTTTGGTTTTGGTAAGAACCAAAGATAGTTTTTTTAGGTTACTTTTGTACTCCACCAAATGTTTTGGATGTTTCTTTCCCTTCCCTCCGAAATCTCTATAATGGCATGGGCCATGGCCGCCACGGCAGTTTTTTTAATGGGAGCCTCCAAAGCTGGCCTCAAGGGCATGTCTATATTGAATGTTACCCTCATGGCCTTGGCCTTTGGTTCCAAGGCATCTACAGGAATTTTTATGCCTCTGTTGATTGTAGGGGACATTATCGCCGTCATCTATTATAACAGACATACGCAGTGGAAGTATATTCTCAAGTTTATTCCGTGGATGGTGTTGGGTATCCTTATTGGTGTTCTTGTTGGAAAAGACTTGCCGGAAGTGGAGTTCAAATGGGGTATGGTCACCGTTATTTTTATCAGCTTGGGCCTACTGTATTGGTGGGACCGAAGAAAATCCACCCATGTTCCCACCCATTGGCTGTTTGCTGGTTCCATGGGGATTATGGCCGGAATATGCACCATGATCGGAAACTTGGCAGGGGCGTTTACCAACATTTTCTTTCTAGCGATGAGATTACCCAAAAACCAATTTGTGGGAACCGCGGCATGGCTCTTTTTCATTACCAACCTTTTTAAGCTTCCCTTTCACATTTTTGTGTGGAAGACCGTTACACTAGAGACTTTATGGGTGGATATAAAACTGATACCAGCCATTTTAGCAGGGATTTATGTGGGTATCCGACTGGTAAAAATTATTCGCGAGGGGTTTTTCAGGAAAATGATTCTTGTGCTTACCGCCTTAGGTGCTCTTCTACTTCTGTTCCGGTAAATTCCAACAAAAAACCCATCTTCCAATTCAAGAAAATGGGTCTTCAATTTTAAAGTTTTACTATGCCTAGTCAATGGCAACGGGAAGTACCACATTGGCCCACTCCATTGTAAATCCATCATTGGTAACGGTATAGGTCAACTGCTCCTTGGCTTGGGAAGCTTTTTTTGGCGATGCTTTAACCCTAAGCACGTCAGTCGACTTGTTTTCCTTATCATATTCGGTCAAAGTCAGTCCTTCAACAGAAGAACCGCTGCGTCCATGATTAGAATTAAAAATTACGGTCCAATCTCCTTTGCTGGGCACAAAGAACAAGGCATAGGTGCCTGCAGAAAGTTTCTCCCCGACAACAGTAATATCCTTGTCAGTGGTAAAGGTTGTGGCCATATTGGCTCCTGCTCTCCAAACCTTATCATAGGCAACTAGGCCTCCAAAAATTTCACGTCCCCGCATGGAAGGACTGTTATAGGTAATCTCGATAGATGCATTGGCTGCTTTTCCCTCAACGCTTTTGTATGGGCTTTTTTGTGCAAGGCTACACATACTAAATAGAACGGTCATTGTAAAAAGACTGGCCCAACGGACCGAAGATTTTAGTTTTCTCATGGGTTTTAGTGTATTAATTGAATTGAAACATTACAATTTCGTCTAAAGATACGGATACTGGCAGCATCCATAACCGTACTTTTTCCTCCCCATCTTCGAATTTTTATCATTTTTTTCAATTCGATGGAAAATCACATATAATGTTGATTTTGTTATTGAATTGGGCAAGAAATGGTCTTACGCTTCATCTTTATACGAATACAACATAGGCCCCCCCTTTACTCCCGGTTTTTTTTCTCCTGTATTCTTTAGAATATCCATTTGAAAGATGCGCTTTCTAAAATTGCGCTTGTCCAATTCCAGGCCCAAAATGTTCTCATAAAGATTCTGTAGTTCGGGCAGCGTAAATTTCTGTGGAAGCAACTCGCCAACCACAAGGGTATCCTTTAGATTCTTTTTAAAAAATTGATGTGCATCCCGGATAATTCGGTTGTGATCAAACCCAAGATTGGTGGGAATGTTGTCCAGATTAAACCAATCAATTTGTTCCACACCGCTCTTTAAGGTCAAGGGATGGTTCTCGGGTTTTACCAAGGCGTAAAACGATATGGTGATCACCCGTTTTGTAGGATGCCGGTCCACTTCGGAATAGGCTTTTACCTGTTCAAAATGAATGCTTTCAAATCCTGTAAGGGCAAACAATATCTTTTGGGCGCAATCTTTTAGCGTTTCTTCTGCCTGAAGAGCACCACCGGGTAACATCCAATGATCCGTGAAATTACCTACCGTCCTTTTAGTCAACAAAATTTTCAATTGGTTGTCCACATAACCAAAAACTGCAATGTCTGTGGTAATGGAACACTCATAGGAATCTTCTTTAACTTGATAATCGTTTAGACTATTGGGTTGGTTTTTAGGTAAATCCCTTTTCATTTTTTTATTCCAGAAAAAAATTTAACTTCGTAACTGTGTATCAGGGACACAGAAAAATCGTATCTTTCAATCAAGCCCTAAAAATACAGAAAAGGCCTATGAATCAACCTCATTATAACGAATTAAAAGACAAAGTGGTGGTCATCACTGGAGGAGGAGGTGTCCTCGGCAGTGCTTTGGCCCTATCCATTGCAAATCAGGGAACCAAGGTGGCCATCCTTGACCTAAAGGAAGAGGCTGCTCAGGAAATCGCAAAAAAAATAAACGCCAATGGCGGTTCGGCAATCGGTGTTGGTGCCAATGTGCTCGAAAAGGAATCCCTTATCAAAGCAAGGAACATCATAAAAGAGCAATGGGGGAGTTGTGATATCCTCATTAATGGTGCAGGTGGCAACCACCCCAAGGGCACTACCACAAAAACCCAATTTTTCGAGGAGGATCTAAATCCACCTGAAGATTTGACCACCTTCTTTACCTTGGATCCCAAAGGCATCCAGTTTGTATTTGACCTTAACTTTATTGGGACCCTTTTGCCTACTCAGGTGTTCGCAGAGGATATGGTTGGAAAAGAAGACACAGTGGTTTTGAACATCTCTTCCATGAATGCCTTTAGGCCCTTGACCAAGATACCGGCCTACAGTGCGGCCAAAGCCGCCGTCAGCAATTTCACCCAGTGGTTGGCCGTGCATTTGGCTCCCGTTGGAGTGCGGGTAAACGCCATAGCCCCCGGTTTCTTTTTAACCGATCAAAATAGGAGTTTACTGACCCAAAAAGATGGGTCGCTTACCCCTCGTGGAAACACCATCTTGGAACATACTCCCATGAACCGGTTTGGGGAACCCGACGATCTTGTGGGAACCGTACTTTGGTTGATGGGCAATGGATCAAAATTTGTAACAGGAATTGTAGTACCTATTGATGGGGGCTTCAGTGCATATAGCGGCGTATAAGATATGGGATTGGAACAGACATGGAGGTGGTACGGGCCCAATGACCCGGTTGCCCTCGCAGATATAAAAATGGCAGGTGCCACAGGAATTGTCACGGCATTGCACCATATTCCCAATGGGGAGGTGTGGCCCGTTTCAGAAATAGAGGAACGCAAGAAGCAGCTCCAAGCGCATGGGTTTACGTGGTCCGTGGTGGAAAGCATCCCTGTACACGAGGATATTAAAAAGCACACCGGAAACTTTGAACACTACATTGAAAATTATAAAGAGAGCATCAAAAATCTGGGGCAATGTGGAGTGGACACCGTTTGTTACAATTTTATGCCCGTACTGGACTGGACCCGTACCGACCTGGCCCATGAAATGCCTGATGGATCATTGGCCCTTCGGTTTGACAAAGCTGCTTTTGCCGCATTTGAACTATTTCTGCTTAAAAGACCAGGTGCCGAAGAAGACTATACCCAAGAGGAAATTAAACTGGCACAAGAAGCCTACAGAAAAATGGACGGAGCCTCCAAGGAGAAACTCATCCGTAATATCATTGCCGGACTGCCCGGTGCGGAAGAGGGCTATACATTGGAGCAATTTCAAAATGTGTTGGACGCCTACAAGGACATCGGACCAAAACAATTACGGGAAAACCTGCACGCTTTTGTCAAAGCCATAGCCCCAACTGCTGAAGAGGCCGGGGTATTCCTGACCATTCACCCTGATGATCCTCCTTTCCCAATTTTGGGATTGCCCAGGGTCATGAGCACTTTAAAAGATGCCAAAGACCTCATCAATGCCCACAACAGTCCAAATAATGGTATTTGTTTCTGTACAGGTTCGTTCGGGGTTCGCGAAGACAATGATTTGGTCAACATGGCCCATCAATTGGCTGACCGAATCAACTTTATCCACCTGAGAAGCACCAAACGGGACAATCAAGGCAATTTTTATGAAGCAGACCATTTGGATGGCGATGTGGACATGTACGGTGTGCTTAAGGAACTTTTGACGGAACAGGGCAAAAGAACACAGACCAACCGCCCCGACCGGCGTATGCCCATGCGTCCTGATCATGGGCACCAGATGTTGGACGATTTGGGCAAAAAAACCAACCCGGGCTATTCGGCCATAGGTCGTTTGCGGGGATTGGCCGAATTACGGGGGTTAATGTTGGGCATTGAAAAATCAGGTATATGAGTTTTATCCAAGAAAACTTTCTGCTACAGACCCCATATGCCGAAGAGCTGTATCACGGCTATGCCAAAAACATGCCCATTATTGATTATCACAACCATCTGACCCCGGAGTTGTTGGCCAATGATGGACACTATAATAATATGGCCCGGGCATGGCTGGACGGTGATCATTATAAATGGAGGGCCATGCGTGCCTTGGGAATCGATGAGAAATACATCACCGGCAATGCATCCGATCAAGACAAGTTTTTAAAATGGGCCGAGGCCGTACCCTATTTGGTTCGGAACCCTCTCTACCATTGGACCCATTTGGAGCTGCAACGCTTTTTTGGAATCACAGATCTACTGTCCAAGGACAACGCCCTTGAAATCTATCAAGCCACTTCTGCCAAGCTACAGGAGAAGACGTGTTCAGCATTGGGAATGCTACAACAAATGAATGTTGAGGTGGTCTGTACCACCGATGACCCCATAGATGATTTGCAATTTCACCAAAAATCCAGAAAAGCAGGTCATCACCCAAAAATGTTGCCAGCCTTTCGTCCGGATAAGGCCTACGCCATTGAGGGCGATGTCGCTTATAAAAGCTATTTGGAGCAACTGTCCGATGCTTCCGGCATTACCATATCTTCTTATTCCGATGTGCTGGAGGCTCTAAAAAATCGGATTGCGCATTTCCATGAAAACGGGTGCCGATTGGCAGACCATGGCTTGGAACAGTTGTATTTCTTTGAGGAAGGAACGTATGATATTGAAGTTATTTTCAAAAAAATGGGTTCAGGGCAACGCTTGGAGCTAGGAGAAATTCATTATTATAAATTTCAAACCTTGGTTTTTCTATGTAGGGAATACCATTCCTTTGGCTGGGCACAGCAGTTTCATTTGGGCCCTTTGCGTAATGTCAACCAAAGCATGCTGGACAAATTGGGCCCGGACACGGGCTTTGATTCCATTGGCGATAAGGAACAAGCGTATCCCCTAGGTAAGTTTCTGAACCTTTTGGAGAGCACGGACCAATTGGCAAAGACTATTTTATATAACTTGAATCCATCACAGAATGAGGTTTTTGCCACCATGGCCGGAAACTTCAATAGCGGTGGAATCAAGGGAAAGATACAGTATGGTTCTGGTTGGTGGTATTTGGACCAATTGGATGGGATGGAAAAACAAATCAACACCCTATCCAATTTAGGCGTGCTCAGCACCTTTATAGGTATGCTCACCGATTCGCGAAGCTTGTTGTCCTTCCCAAGGCATGAGTATTTCAGACGGTTGCTCTGCAATATTTTGGGGAATGACATCCAAAAAGGATTATTGCCTGCAGACCTACCACATTTGGGCAGTATCGTGCAGGATATCTGTTATAACAACGCCAAGGACTATTTCAACTTTGATACCATATAAAAGGATTGAAAAAATAATGAAATCGTATACTTCCATAGTACTTTGGGCTGGTCTTATACTCTTTCTGATGGGGTGTCAGGCAGACAATGAGGTCAAGACCATAAAGCTCGCCCATGGCTTGGATGTCAACCATTCCGTTCACAAAGCCTTGGTAAAGATGGGAGAGGACCTTGAAGAGATTTCCAAGGGTAAAATGACGGTTGAAATCTATCCCAACCAGCAATTGGGCACGGAGCGTCAAATTGTTGAATTATTGCAGATTGGAAGTTTGGATATGACCAAGGTCTCTGCCGCCACGCTAGAAAACTTTGCTCCAAAGACCCGGGTTTTGGGACTACCCTATCTCTTTAGAGATCGGGAGCATTCTTTTAAAGTGTTTGACGGCCCCATTGGCGAGGAATTACTGAACGATGGCAAAAAATACTGGTTAAAGGGCCTTGGGTTTTACGATGCAGGCAGTCGTAGTTTCTACACCAAGGAAAAAGCAATTGAAAGTCCCGGTGACCTAAAAGGGCAAAAAATCAGGGTAATGCCCAGTGTCACTGCCATGGAGATGGTCCGTGGATTTGGGGGCTCGCCCACTCCTATTTCTTGGGGAGAATTGTACACCTCCTTGCAGCAGGGCGTTGTAGACGGAGCGGAAAACAATCCGCCTAGTTTTTACCTCTCCAAGCACTACGAAATATGCAAATACTACTCCTTGAATGAACACACCTTTTCCCCGGATATCATTTTGGTGGCCACCCATTTCTGGGATAAGCTTTCGGAAGAGGAACAAAGCTGGCTCCAACAGGCCGTGGATGCATCCGTAGTATATCAAAGAGAGCTATGGGCCAAGGCAGAAGCAGAAGCCTTGGAAGCTGTTCAAAAGGCAGGGGTGGAAATCATCAGACCAAACAAGTCCCTTTTTTCAAAAATGACGGAAAGGGTGTATGAAAAGTATGAAGCAGACGAGACACTATCTAAACTGATACAACAAATAAAAGCCGTTGAATGATTATGGGCACCAAAAAAACCATAGATAACGTATTGGGTGGTGCATTGGTCATCATCATGTCTGCCATGGTCCTCAATGTGCTTTGGCAAGTTTTTACCCGTTTTGTGATGGGAACCCCAAGCTCGTTTACGGATGAATTGGCCCGATACCTCATGATCTGGGCCGGAATATTGGGAGCGGCCTATGTGGCTGGGAAAGATATGCATGTTGCCATTGACGTACTGCCCCAAAGGTTCAATAAAGCCACCCAAAAAAGACTATCGGCCGCAGTTAAAATTGCAGTAATCCTTTTTGCGATATCGGTTATGGTCATTGGAGGTATCCGTTTGGTCTACATAACTTTTGTATTGGAACAGTTGTCGCCCGCCCTTCAAATACCATTGGCCTATGTGTATTTGGTCATCCCCATAAGCGGACTACTCATCGTCTACTATAAAATTACGGACATTTTAAATAAAAGCGAATAATGGAATATTTCCCCGTTTTGGTGTTGCTGATTAGCTTTATTGGTCTTTTGGCCATAGGCGTTCCTGTGGCTTGGAGCATTTCCATTTCCGCTTTATTGACTATGTTGGTCAGCATTCCTTTTTTACCGGCAACGACCACCTTGGCCCAACGTATGGGCGTGGGCTTGGATAGTTTTGCCCTTTTGGCCATTCCTTTCTTTATCCTTGCCGGAAACTTAATGAACAAAGGGGGTATGGCCCATCGTTTGATTGCTTTTGCCAAGACCTTGGTGGGTGCGCTTCCCGGCGGACTTGCCTTGATCAATATAACGGCCGCCATGCTTATGGGAGCCATAGCAGGTTCGGCCATGGCATCAGCCTCTGCCATGGGCAGTATTTTGGGTCCTGAGATGGAAAAAGAGGGCTACTCCAAGGAATTTGGAGCCGCAGTGAACATTACTTCGGCCACTACGGGCCTGATCATCCCCCCCAGTAATATCCTGATTGTGTATTCCCTGGCCAGTGGAGGCGTTTCCATTGCTGCCTTGTTTTTGGCAGGCTATATCCCCGGCATTCTCGCCGGAGTGTTTTTGATGATCGTGGCCATGATATGGGCCAAAAAGAAAGGATATACCGGACACGCCAAAAAAGGCGATTCTGGTATTCTGGCAATCGTAAAGACCTTTGTGGACGCTTTCCCAAGTCTATTGTTATTGGTCATCGTTATCGGAGGTATTGTGGCAGGCATATTCACCGCTACGGAAGCGTCAGCCATTGCGGTGCTCTACTCTTTGATTCTAGGGTTTGTTTACAAGGAAATCTCCTTTAAAACCCTACCCAATATTTTATTGGATTCATCCGTGACCACGGCTATGGTGTTGTTGTTGATAGCGGCTTCCATTGGCATGTCATGGGCCATTTCCTATGAAAATATCCCACAGGCCACCAGCGATGTGCTATTGGGAATCAGTGATAATGTGGTGGTGGTCCTGCTGATCATCAATGCCATTTTATTGTTTGTGGGCATCTTTATGGATATTACCCCGGCCGTCCTCATTTTCACCCCTATCTTCTTGCCTGTTGTCACCAAATTGGGCATTGATCCCATCCATTTTGGTATCATCATGATATTCAATCTATGTATTGGTCTGTGCACTCCGCCCGTAGGTTCCGTCCTCTTTGTGGGCGTAGGTGTGGCCAAAACCTCGATACAAAAAGTCATAAAGCCCCTTTTACCCTTGTTTTTGGCCATGATCGCTGCATTGTTGTTGATTACCTATGTCTCTCAACTGACTTTGTGGTTACCTAGCCTATTCGATGTATAAAAAAGAAAAAATGAATCATTTAAACTCTAGAAAAGTGAAGAATAACCAAAAAATCCTGAGTAGGATAACCGTACTGCTGACCTTGGCTTTAATAGCCAGTTGCGACCAAAAACCCAAGGATGATACCCCTTGGGTACCCCTGTTTGATGGAGAAAACCTCGAAGGGTGGACCGTAAAGGGAGGAACTGCCGAGTATTCGGTGGAAAATGGTGCCGTTGTGGGCACGACCAAACACAACACACCAAACACCTTCCTCACCACGGATGCCTTATATGGTGACTTTATCTTGGAGTTGGACTATTTGGTGGATTCTACCATGAACTCTGGCATCCAGATACGCAGTAACAGCATTCCAGAGTATCAGAACGGACGTGTCCATGGCTATCAAATTGAGATTGATCCTTCGGACCGAGCTTGGAGCGCAGGCATCTATGATGAGGGCCGAAGAGGATGGTTAAACCCCCTTACGGAAAACGAGGCTGCACAGAAAGCTTTCAAACAGAATGAATGGAACCACTATCGTATTGAAGCCATAGGTGATACCATAAAAACATGGATCAATGGGGTTCCTGCAGCCCATCTTGTTGATGATGCCACCGCTACAGGATTTATTGCCCTTCAAGTACACAGTATTGGTGAAAACCAAAAAGCGGGCACGGAGATTCAATGGAAAAACATCCGGATCGTAACCGAAAACCCTGAAAAATACGCAACGGAATCGCCCATACCGCCCATCACTACCAAAAATCAACTTATTGCAGAGGACAAGAAAAGCAATTGGGAAATGCTTTGGGACGGAGAGACCACGAATGGATGGCGTGGAGCCAAATTGGATCATTTTCCCGAGAAGGGATGGGTCATTGAAAACGGTGAGTTGACCGTGCTTTCCACAGGCGGTGGTGAATCCGAAGCCGGTGGGGACATCGTCACAGATAAACAGTATGACAATTTTGAGCTAAAACTGGAATTCAAGATAACTGAAGGAGCCAATAGCGGCATCAAATATTATGTGAACACGGACTTGAACAAGGGAGAAGGTTCCTCCATTGGATTGGAATTCCAAATTTTGGACGATGCCCGCCATCCCGATGCCAAACTTGGAAACCACGAAGGCAGCAGAACCTTGGCCTCACTATATGATCTGATCCAAGCCGACCCCAACAAATATGTAAAACCCATTGGGGAGTGGAACACGGCGCATATCAAATCCAATAACAACCATGTGGAGCATTGGCTCAACGGAATGAAGGTTTTGGAGTATGAGCGCAAAAGCGATGCCTATAGAAAATTGGTCTCGGAAAGCAAATATGTTACTTGGCCTCAATTTGGGGAGGCAGACAAAGGAAATATTTTATTGCAGGACCATGGGGACCGGGTCTCGTTCAGAAACATAAAAATAAAACAACTCTAAACATAACAGTATGGGAACGAGAAGAAACTTTATCAAAAAAACAACAGCAGGCACCACAGGTTTGGCCTTCGCAGGAATCTTGATGCCCAACTCTGGTTTTTCCAGTATTCTAGGGGCCAATGATCGCTTGGGCGTAGCTGTAATCGGGGTTCGCAGTAGAGCCAAGGCCCATGTCATTGCCATCCACCAAGATGCCAATGCAAGGATTCTGTACAACTGTGATGTGGACGACACTATTATCGAGGAGCACAATGCGTGGTGCCAGAAGAATATCGGCTATATCCCCAAAGTGGAAAAGGATTTCAGAAAAATATTGGAGGACAAGGATGTGGATGCCGTGTTCATTGCCACGCCGGAACACTGGCATGCCCCTATGGCCATCATGGCCCTACAAGCTGGAAAACACGTTTATGTGGAAAAACCCTGTAGCCACAATCCTTACGAAAACGACCTTTTGGTGGCTGCCCAGAAAAAGTACGGGAAGAAAGTGCAGATGGGCAACCAGCAGCGTTCTGCCAAAACTTCGGCATCAGCAATTACCGATATCCGCAATGGGGTCATTGGAGAGGTCTATAAAGGAGAAGCCTATTATTCCAACAATAGGGGTTCCATTGGAAAAGGAAACAAAATAAGCGTTCCCAATACGTTGGATTGGGGACTGTGGCAGGGGCCAGCCCCAAAAGAGGACTACCGGGACAATGTACATCCATACAATTGGCACTGGTTCAGGACTTGGGGAACGGGTGAAATACACAACAATGGCACCCATGAAATTGATATTTGCCGCTGGGCTTTGGGAGTGGATCTACCCTCGACCGTAACCTCTTTTGGAGGAAAATATACCTATGATGATGATTGGGAGTTTGTGGACAACCAACAAGTGACCTATGCATTTCCCGGAGATAAGTTCATCACTTGGACAGGACACAGTCGAGGCATTATGAAACCGGAACGCCCGGGGAGAGGCGCCACCATTTATGGAAGCAAGGGAACCATCCAACTCGACAGAAATTTCTATAAGCTGTTCGATTTGGCAGGAAATCCCGTAAAACTTGAGTACGAGCGTTCACAAAGTGCCACCACCAATACTCAGGGGATTGGGGGATTGGATGTAGATCATGTGGCCAATTTTTTCAATGCCATCAGAAAAGATGAATCATTGAACTCTGACATCAATGATGCCAGTGTCTCCACGATGCTTTGCCATTTAGGCAATATGGCTCAAGATGCAGGGCATACTTTGGAAATCGACACCAAAACCGGAAAAGTGCTCAATGACAATGCCATTATGGAGAAAAGTTGGAAACGGGAATACGCAAAAGGATGGGAACCTAAATTGTAACCTATGAAACGAAGAGATTTTGTGGCCAAGACGGGAATGGCCGTAGCGGGAATTTCAGCGGTTGGTGCCACTCCATTATATCCCCTAAAAAAAGATGTGGTCCGTGTTGGTGTAATTGGAACGGGCTCTAGGGGCGGAGGTCTCATTCCGCACATCAACGACATTCAAGGTCTTGAGGTGGCCGCGTGTTGCGATGTGTTGCCCTTTAGACTGGAAAGCGGCATGGCCAAAGTTGAAGGCAAAGCAAAACCATATTCCGATTACAGGGCCCTTTTGGATAATCCTTCTATTGATGCCGTCTTGATCGCCACTCCCTTGAGTGAACATGCCCATATTGCCATTGATGCTCTTGATGCCGGAAAACATGTGTATTGTGAAAAGACCATGGTAAAAGGATATACCGCCATACAAAACGTGGTAAAAAAAGCATCGGAATCAAAAACAGTTTTCCAGACCGGTCACCAATACCACAGTTCCCGGTTGTATACCCATGTGGTGGATTTGATAAAAAACGGGAAAATTGGGAAAATTGCCGCCATTGAGTGCCAATGGAACCGAAATGGTAATTGGCGAAGACCCGTGCCAAGCCCTGAGTACGAAAGAGCCATAAATTGGCGCATGTACCAAGAGTTTTCCGGAGGGTTATTGGCCGAATTGTGCTCCCATCAACTCGATTTTGCCAACTGGCTACTGGATGCTGAACCCATAAAGGTTATGGGAGATGGGGGTATAGACTACTGGAAAGATGGTCGTGAGACTTATGACAATGTCCATATGATCTACACCTACCCCAATGGAGTCCGGGCCAAGTATACATGCCTTACCAGCAACTCCAAGGACGATTACCTCATCAAAGTAATGGGAGATAAAGGCACTATCACTATTGACTATACCAAAGCTTGGTTTTATCCTGAAAAAAAGGAGCAATACCGAGAAGTTGGTGAGGTTGATGGCGTTTCCGGAGCCACCATCAAGTGGGATCAAAGCAAGGGAATTCCCATTGAGGTAGAACATTTGGATCCCAGCAAACAGGCATTACTCGACTTTAGAACAAGCATTGTGGACAACACCATGCCAAAATCCAATGTAATTAGTGGGGCCAAGGCAGCCATATGCGTCCAAATGGGATTGGATGCTTTACATAAAAAGGAAATCATCCCATGGAATTCAAATATTCTCCCATAGGTTTAAAAAGCCTATGACTTAGAAAAGGTTGGTTATAATTTCTTTGTTTCCAGAAAAGCCAATAACGTTACAAATTGCGTGAGGCGTGTATTGGCCTGAACTGGTTATTTCCTTATTTTTAGGTAGTAACCAAACCAAAATTATGAAACGAAGATCTTTTCTTAACAGTAGCATGGCCTTACCCTTTCTTCATGTGGGCTTAGGCGGTAGGACTTTTGTGGACGAAGAGACCATGGTCATTGAAAAGTCCCAAAAAGGACGCCCCCATGAGGGCAAGGTACTGGCCGCAATCCAACCCCATTCCGATGACGTTCCTTTGTTTGCCGGAGGCACAGTGGCAAAACTCATCAATGAAGGCTATACGGGTTATCTCATCCGAACCACAAATGATGATCATGCGGGAAAGGGAGATACTTTTGGCGAGCTTATTGGCAATAATGAACGCGATAATGAGGCCGTTGCCAAGGCTTTGGGCCTGAAAAAAACGTATGATCTTCATTATCGCAACCATAGAATGGATAATATTAGCCCCGTTGAACTCAGGGCAAGGTTGGTTTTTTTGATCAGAATGTTGAAAATTGATACCATCATCACCTATGACCCATGGGGCCACTATGAAGAAAACCCGGACCATTATGTTACGGCCAGGGCTGTCGAGGCCGCGAGGTGGATGGCAGGAGGGGGAAGGGATTATCCCGAACACTTGGATGCGGGAATCCAACCGCATTTGGTCAAGGAACTCTATTATTTTGCCCGCGGTCCCCAACTCGTAAACCGGATTGTGGATATTTCCGATCATATAGATACCAAGGTGGACGCCAATAGGGTAAACATTACACAAGGGCCCGCCGGGGAAAACGGTTCAAGATTAAGGGAGCGCCTTCTCAAGGAAGGAAAGAAGCTGGATATTCTTGGAAATGATGCGGAAACAGCCAACCGAAACTACATCAAACATTTTGTGCTGGATATTGACTCCAAACGACTGAGGGGAACCCCTTCGGACAAAGAATTGGGCAGTCAATTTAATTGCGAATATGCCGAAGCTTTCCATTATCGCGGTCCCGAACATTCAAATTTGGATGACTATATTCAAAAACATGCCTATTAAAAAACCCTTCCAAATCAATAACCTGAAAGGGTTTTTATGTGGTCCCACCTGGAGTAATTTTTTTCTACGTTGTTTTATAATCACCTAACATTCCGTATCTTATGCTATATAAGGGCTGAGAAGAATAAAGGTGAATCAATTTTAGCATTTTATTTGTGCTTATTTGCCCCCTGTTTTGCCCCCCTTTTTATCAATTTAATCAATGTCAATACAAACATCACTAATCTCCATTAAATGCAATTAACCTTTTCCACACGAAACGATAAGCGAAACAAAGATGGAACTTTGCCTGTCAGGGCAACAATCACCTTTAAAGGGATAAGAATCAGAAAAAATATTGCAGGAGTAAAAGTATTGCCTAGACATTGGAAAAATCAACGGATAAAATCCAATACACAAAAAGAAGACTATAACAACCATATCGAATTCAACCAAAAACTCGATGAGTTTAGGGAAAAGGTATTTACCGTATTTCGATACCTCCATTTGAACAATATCCCTTTTAGTGCCGAATTGGTAGAAGAGAAACTGGATGATGGGTCATTCGGGTCAAATTCACTGGCTCCAAAATTTTTTGAAAGTTTCGATGAGTTCATTGAAACCAGCCGAACCATAAAAGCTCATGGCACCATAAAAAAATACAACACCGTGACAGGATTCTTAAAGGATTTTCAAAACGAAGTTTCCTACCAATTACGCTTCGATAATATAAATATGGACTTCTATGAGAAATTCAGGGACTATTGTTTCAAGGATCGTAAAACCTTGAACAATTACTTCGGAAAACTGGTGTCTATACTTAAAACCTTTATGAATTGGGCATATGAGCGAGGATATCACGATAATCTGGAATTTAAAAAATTCCGAAGAACTGAGGACAACATTGAGGTAATCTATCTGACGATGGATGAATTGATGGCTTTGTACCGATTCGATTTTAAATCCAAAAGATATTCCCAGATAAGGGACATATATTGCTTTGGGTGCTTTACAGGCTTACGCTTTAGTGACATCATGAATCTTAAATCTTCAAATGTCTTTACGGATCATTTGAAAATCACTATTGTAAAAACAAAGACCATTGACCAAAAAATCCCCTTGAACAAATATGCCATAGAAATTCTTGACCGATATAAAGGCACTATATACGAGCCCCTTCCTACTATTTCCAATCAGAAATTCAATGAGTATATAAAAGAGTGTTGTTCAAAAGCCAAAATAAATACCCAAATCACTATTACTAGATACATAGGGCAAAAAAGAATCGATAAAACCATGGCCAAACATGACCTGATAACCAGTCACACGGCAAGAAAGACATTTGTCACCAATAGTTTGGTCCTTGGCATGAAGGAAATGGTGGTCAGAAACATTACCGGGCACAAGGATGAAGCTTCCTTTAAACGATATGTTGATATAGCCGAAGACTTTAAACAAAAGGAAATGGACAACACCTGGAATCTCGTGCAATAAGAAAATATTAAATGATATGACATCTTCCTATGACTATATTGCCCATAAAATACTTGCCAAGAACAAGTATACCTTGTTTTTGACCCTGCCGATAGTTTTTATAGCCCTATTACTCTATTTGGGCATTTCGCTCTGGGAATTGGTGACTTTCCCCGGGGCCAATCTGGAAAAATTCATAGTGGCCTTCCTTTTCATAAGTTTTGGCTGGGTTCTTTTTATTTATTTCAGCGGTATCCTTAAAGCTCCAAAAGATTTTAATGTCGTCAAATACTCCAATTGTTCAATGTCCCTTTATCAAGCTTTGGACGAAACAGAAAAAAGGATGTTTCACAAATACCTGACCAAATCCATAAGAGAGAACGATATGGGCTTTGATAGCTATATGTGTGCATTTGAAACTTATCCAAAAATCACAAGAACACTCATCCAAGATCTTTCCTCCAAAAAGTTCAAAATGCGATTGTTATCGGAACTCACTTTTGAAAGACTAAACAGTGAAATCAAAAATCAAAAAAATAAATCACTATGGATCCGTTCATTTTTCAGTTATAAGATTGCCATGGAAAGAGCATTGGCCATAACGATGGAGAATGCGAGCGATGCCTCTGTTCTAAATTCCATGAATGAGATACACAAAGCGTTGGCGATAAACATCAATATTGGCAGTAATGGTGTAACCATGGATGCCAAAGGCTTGAAGGCAATGTTAATCGACATAAATCAAAATGTCACTTCCGTTAATCTGGAAAATAGGATTATCCTGAACGGTAGAATCACCCAAAAGCAGTTTGCCCTTGTTCTTGATTCTTATTGTAAAAGATACTTGCCAAATTTAAACGCCAAAGATTTTGCGGCCTGTTATACTGGGTTTTCAGATTATGCCCCTGACAAATATAATTTGAGGAATATCTTTCATCCTTACTACGCCGAATTGTCCCAAGATGAAGTTTTAACCTTTATTGCACTAATAAGGTACTTGATTATCAAAGGCGTTATCAAAAATTCAACAACAGAGAATTCACACCACAAATTGACTAGGATCCTGGAAATATTCACTGAAAGTAATGGATTTTCCCGGCAAACATGGAGAAAGAACTTTTCGGAAGAGTATCAATTTAAAAGAACATTACCCAAAAATGTGCAAATAGAGGTCAACTCTTCCATCAATAGGCTCCTCCCTCCCCTACAAACGTAAATCAAAACTTATAAATCTGATTTTCAACACATAAAAACCGATTACCCGGTTCATCAGGCAATCTTATTTAGCCTAATGTTACACCTAGTTTAGTCGATGAATTGATTGTTTCATTAAAATCTTCTAAACTATGTCAAATCCCATTCTATACGGCTTTACAAAAAAAGACCTTGAGAACACCATCGAATTGGTAATCAAAAGGCTCCAAAGAACAAACCTCGCCAATGAATCGGTGATCCATTCAGAGGAGGACCGTCTAACCCAAAAGGAAGCTGCTAAATTCTTGGGGCGATCTGAACAGTGCCTTATCAAATGGAAGAAAAAGAATTTGATTCCCTATTACCAAATTGGGAATTCAATTTTCTATTCCAAGAAGGAACTGTTGGAATGCGCAAGAAAAAATGGAAAGTTCCGTCGTGTATCAACAAAATGAGAGTGACATGTCGAAAAATATTCCATATGTCCGCATTGGCACGTCTTTCTATAAAATCGTGAAGTATCCCACCATATCCGGACATTTCAACGAGCAGTTGGTCCCGTGGAACGAGCATATCATCAAACAGGACCATGGCAAGGACTATCTGGGCAAGGTGCCCAAATTTGACGGTTTCGCATGTATTCCGTGCCATGTGGATTTTAAAAAGGAACACCATGGTTTCTACAATACCTATTCCCCTTTGGCACATGAACCCAAAGAGGGAACCATCAAAAGGACACGGGCCTTTTTAGGGCATATCTTCGGAAACCAGCTGGAGCTTGGGTTGGACTATATGAAACTTCTGTACCAAAGACCCGTGCAGGTGCTCCCCATCCTCTGTCTGGTCTCCGCCGAAAGGAACACCGGGAAAAGCACCTTCCTCAAATGGCTAAAGGAAATCTTTGGGAACAACCTGACCTACCTGACCAATGACAGCTTTGCAAGCCAGTTCAATGCGGACTGGGCCAACAAGCTGCTGATATGTGTGGACGAGGTACTGTTCAACAAGGAGGAGCTTACAGAGCGAATCAAGTACCTGAGCACGACCAACCGGAACAAGCTTGAGGCCAAGGGCAAGGACAAACGTGAAGTGGAATTCTTCGGAAAATTTATTCTGTGCAGCAACAACGAGGACAGTTTTATCAAGATCGATGCCCATGAGACCCGGTTCTGGGTGAGGAAGATCCCATCCCTTAAAAAGGAGGACACCGATTTCTTGGACCAGTTAGCCCAGGAGGTGCCCGCCTTTTTGGATTTCCTTTCAAAAAGAGAGTACAGTACCTATCAAAGAACACGAATGTGGTTCACGGCTAAACAGGTTTATACCCCTGCCCTAAAGAAACTGGTGAACAATAACCGGAACCGGGTGGAAAAGGAACTTGCCAGCCTATTGCTGAGTGCCATGGAAAAGTTCGAGATGAACTCGGTGGACCTTTGTCCCATCGATGCCCTGCACATGCTCAACCGTACACGGGTCAAGACCGACCTGACCCAATTAAGACGGTTGCTGAAAAATGATTGGAAACTGGACAACCAGCCCAATTCCAATAAATACCAAAAGATCACCATCTGGAACAACGGTGAGATCAACACCGAGGATGCCAAGGGAAGGTACTTTACCATAAAAAAGAATTTTTTGGTCCAAAATTTTGATGATTTGATGACAGATTGATATAAGCCCAGTGTTCATAAGGGTTCAGGCTGTCATCACTTTGTCATCATTCTGTCATCAAAATAAAAAATGATGACAGGTACTATGAAGAAAAAAACAAAAGTGATGAAACGATGACAAAATGATGACGGGGAAACTGCCAGTGTTTATAGGGTATCCCAGAGGTTTGTCATCAAATCATCAAAAATCGATTAAAAACAGAACCATGAAAGAAAAGAGATTGGACTGCGAAAAAGCCCGCAACATTGACATCGTGTCCACGCTGGCCAAGTCGGGGCACTTTCCAGTCCGGAAAACGGAAAAAGAAGCTTGGTTCCTCAGTCCGTTCCGACGTGAAACCCAAGCCTCTTTCAAGGTATCACTGAAGGAAAACTACTGGATAGACTTCAGGACCTTCGAAGGTGGCAGTACCATAGACCTGGTCATGAAAATGGAGAACTGTTCCGTAAAGGAGGCATTGGAACGACTGTCCGGGAACATGGGCCATTTTTCTTTTCACCGGCGGCCGATTCCAATCAAAACGGAACATAGCGCCAATCCGATTGAAACCATCGAGGTAAAGGAAATCGAACACCGGGCCCTTCAAAACTATTTGCAATCTAGAAAAATATCCACCAGGACTTCAAGAAAACTCTGCAGGGAGGTCCATTATAAAATTGGTGGTCGGCCATACTTTGCCATCGGACTCCAAAACAGGTCTGGAGGCTGGGAACTGCGGAACAGATATTGGAAAGGTTCCACATCGCCCAAGGATGTTTCGATGATAGGGAGCAGCTTCAAGAAATTGGCCATTACCGAAGGCATGTTCGATATGCTCACCCTTATGGAGCTGATGCCAGAAATCGGGAACGGCCATGACCTTTTGATATTGAACACCACGGCCTTTGTAAAAAGGATGATCCCCGAAATAGTGGAATACGAGGATGTAAAGCTATTTCTAGATGGGGATGGAACAGGATTGGGAATGACAGAGCTTTTATTGGAAAAGTGTCCAAACAGCAGGGATATGTCCTTTCTCTATGAAGGTTTCAGGGATATGAACGAATGGATCGTAAAAAGCGCGAAGGATGAAGTTCGGCAACGAATTCAAGATGTGTCATTGTCATGACAAATCTTGCTTTTGCTCCCGAAGGTCGCAAAAGATGATGTGAAAATGAAGAAAGAGTTCGTCCAG